>Ga0157364_1006579_pt1 | contig 11961 bp, 3 predicted proteins | sample AttsexASBM2_FD_111476 | JGI IMG/M metagenome (GOLD analysis project Ga0157364, IMG submission 111476) | Fungus gardens microbial communities from leaf cutter ant in Ribeirão Preto, State of São Paulo, Brazil - Atta sexdens ASBM2 | ecosystem: Host-associated > Fungi > Mycelium > Unclassified ...
ATGCTTAAAACCATCTGTAAAACTTTTAGATTTTTATTTTAATTGTGTTTGGAATAGGTATATAAGATTATAAATGGAAGTATGAATAAAACTATGAAAGAGAAGATTAGATAATAGATAAATATGATATAAATTTCCTAGATTGCAAAAAAATTGAACATAATTTTGTCATTTGATATTTGTTTTATTATGAATATTTATTTTATAATATTTTGTTATATATGCATTAGTATTCCTTGATATCAACTTTTTTTTCATATTTCTTGTTTAATATTTGATACTAAATTTTCCTTAATGAAAAAATAGAAGTCTAGCTGAAAAAAAATCGAACAAGCTATTTTTGGTGATCATATTTAAGAAAGATGGCAATTAATATGATCGCGCCTTTTTTAAATTTAATTTCAAGCGGACTTGCCTTTAAAATAACGAAATTCACTTAAAATTTCAGTTCAAACTTCAGTTACAAAGTTATATAACGTTAAAGTTAGAAAGAGAGATACGATAAGCAACTTCCCTCGGCATTTTCGCTAAAAGTTGTTTTCAGATCGAAGAAGCTATAGCCGAAACACGATCTGATGATTTTGAGATACTCTATACACACAGAATAGCTTTACAGGAATTCTCTATACTTCTAATTCGGGTAGGATAGATGAGTAGAGAGCAGACAAGCGAGAGAAAGGCTGTCATCCAGAACGATCTTCGTTAAAACTTCCCGACAGTTCTCTCTCGCATGAGCCGTAATGTGTGTATGTATTTTCTATTTACTCCTATCATCTAAGTATTTCCCTCGTGATGTAGCCAGGCAATTTATACGATGCTGCAACCGATCTCTTTCCATACGTATATGCCACAATAAAATATAGTAATTTTAGAAACAATGACTAATACTTCTATTAATACCGAATGAACTAGGTATTTAATATTTTAGCACGCGAGGAGCCCAAATTTCATTGATCTTAACATTTATATTTATTACCGCAATTCCGGTAAATTTTATCTTAATCTACGATCACAAATAAACAAGCGCGGAACAAATTGATGTGTAATTTAAGTTATAAAATAAATAACCAAAATAAATAACAAAGCTGATTTCATCGAATGTTATTAGAGTGGATGAATTATGGCTCATTATGAATAATAGAATGAAAAGGTCAACGCTCATTATTTATTCACGTATTTAGGAATTTTCCCCTGGATCTTTATATATATATTTTTTTCTTTTCTTTATCGGTTTTCCTAGTCGGTCTGCCAAGTAGTTATATACCACAAGTAATTCTCGATCGATCGAACAAGACTTCGATGGAACAAGAAAATCTGGTTTCTCGGGCGAATGCACACTGATCAGATATCAACATGTGATCATCAACAACATATGATCTAATCCCATCTTTTCCCTTCTCTTGTTATATGTTCTATCATCTTATATCATTATCTTTCGGGGACATTTATTATTGACAACGAATGTAGATAAATCAAAATCGTTATAACATCTACAAAATATTCTCTAATGGCAAAAAATAAAAATAAAAATTTGTTGGTTCGAATTTCGAATCAATTTATTCTAAACCAGCTTCATGTCATTAGTATGTACATAAAAAAATTAATTATATATTAATATGTTAATGCGAATTATATTATTAATTACTATATTAAGAAAATTATGCATTGTATATATCAATAATTTTTAATTAATGCTCAATATATACATTCGCGGTTCATTGTGACCTAATCTTCTTTGTATCTAATTTTCTAAGTTTCTCTTGTAAGTTAAAAATTGTGCGAATGATAGACCTTTAACGCGGCATGCCTTCGTATAAAATTATTATTTTTCAAAATCGCGATGAACAAATTATATTACTTCAAAGAATTCAAATTCTCTTTTATTTATATCCAAAAAAATTCGATTACTTTATTTTGAATATTATACTATATTGTCGCAGATGTTCGTAGTTTAAAATTTTTTTAAATAATTAAACTTTTATTTGAATTGATCTATTTCAAATATCAAACATAAATATTACTGACTAAAGCTATAATTCTTAATCACATCCGCATTTAAATTACTTTAACAACTAAAATTTAATGATGTTTATTTGTAATCTACAATTTTCATTTATTAATTTTCTTTTCACCAAACCATCTTATCTTTTATTTATATTTTTATCTTATCTTTTATTTATATTATTATATTATTCTTCTTTTTTAAAAAGGATAATAGGAAGGAATAATATAAAAATATAGAAGGTTATTAAAATATATGAAAGAGGATCGATGAAAAGAAAATTAATGAAAATTATTATATTTTTATTATATTACATTTATTCAATTATGTACGCTATGTTGAAACAAGCATTTCCTGCGAAAATGATTGTCGCATAATGGCTTCACGCGAGAAAGTTTTACGACTAATTAGCGTCTATATTTAACATCTGACAACCGCTATCAGTATTCACGTTCTCTATCGCTTTCCAAGTGCATATACATTTGTAAGTTCGCCAAGTTTAACAACATGTTCGAATACCGTAAGTAAATTTACGTTTACGAATATTTATAAACAGAATAATTGTACAAACACTACAAACAGAATGATGCACTGCTTATCAGATGAATTCTGCACAACAAACAATGTCTGACCGCGTTTATGTAATCATGTAATCACGTTATTCGACTATAATAAATGATATTCAATTACGTTTCCCGCGGGAATGCTGCGGGATACAGCGTATCGTCAAAAATTTCACGTCAATAGACGTACCATAAGCAAGCACAATTCTGGAAGTAAGAGAATGGATTGAAAGCAGATAATTATACGCGTAGCAATTTGGACCATTCTGACACAACAATTAAACTGCACAATGACGGTGCTCTTATTCCAAAATTGGAGTAAAGCACAATTATGTGTTGATAAATAAAAAATGCGAAAGAATTTCGTTCGATAATGCTAAAAAAACGGAAGAAATGTTCTCGGTCGCACAATTAAATCCGTAAAATTTGCAAACATCCGTCAAACGAGCAACATGATACCCTAAGCGCACTTTGCATATTATCCTCGCTTCTTGAATACCGTACGCGATCGGTTCTAGAATTTTATTGACAGTTTCCCCGCATGTCAGTAGAGAATAGTATGTGCGCGCGCGGCATGAAGTAGGGTAATAAAAGTCAATGTACTATATACAACGCGCGACTTGGCTCAAGTGCCACATCGACGAAGACACAACGTTGGTGCAGTGCCGGTTCTTCCACCCGTTCCGCCCGCAAAAATCGACTTTTCGCGTCCGCATTTTCGCTGCAGCAATTATGTTTCTCATGCATTCGCGATATCGCTCTATTCGCTCTATTCGCTCGGCCCGAAACATGATAGAAAGAACCATAAATAATGTATCAAACGGTGGACGCGCGCGAACATCTAAATCGAATCATGGTGTACGAGGCCATTGAAAGTTTTCCGATTCTACAATGCATTTTATATTTCAAAGCCTTACGACGATCGTAAAGTTGTTGAAATAACATTTTCTAATCACAAATACAGTGGAATAAGAATAGTGACTGCACAACATGATTTTTTAACAGATTTAATTAAAAATAAATATACGCCTTCATGTTTAAAAAATGACGTAAGCTACAAATTCTAATAAATATACAATCTACAATTTATAATCGCATATTTCCCTTAAAATATTCTGCAGTTGCTAAACTAAATAAAATTATTTCACGGAGAATAAACCGATAATGAAATAACAGCAACAATTCTCGTATTGCAATCAAAAAAATAAACAATGTTTTCCAAAAATAAATAATGTTCCCATATTAATCGGAAATCTCCCTGGCATCTTATTACTTAGAACCGATTATGCTGGAATAGAATTACTGTAATAATATTAGCTGACCAAAGTCATTGAAGCTCATTTTTATATAAAATATAAAAAATGCTTCTGTATTTTGTTAAATCGAGATGACATGTCGGGACGCAAAATCAATATCGACAACTCTAAGCTTAAGCCTTTCCATTGCCGCAACACGCGTGACGCAATCTAATTTCTCACATTCGCAATAAACTTAATTAAAATAATTGTGATTCTTATTTAATATTTCTAGATATTTTATCGTTGAGTAATAAGGAAAAAAAAAATTGAAGCGAATTTTATTTCGAGATCACTGATCACAATAATTCATATTTTTCGCATGGATGAGATTCTGATGAAATCATTTATTCCACGGATGGCCATAAATTCGCAAAAATAAGCGAAATGCAATAAAGATAGAAATATGTTAAAATAAGAATAAATTTAGCAAGAAAAATCTTATTTTACCAGCCAATAAAAATTCTTAAAGATCCTATACACATAAGATTCCTTTATATTTTCTACGTAATTTTAGAATTAATCCGATGTTCGTTATCTTCTTGTCGTTCTCATTTAAATTTCATAATGCTATCTATCTGTCAATTGCATTCATTTCCATTACGAATTCTGATTCATGATTCTGAATAATGATTTCTTCTCAAAAGCATTTTCCCATTTTATTTCAGTTTCTACACAATTTCATTAATCTTTCATTAATCGAAGTTTTGTAATTTTAGATCTAAATCAAACTCTATTACATTCTCAAATTTCTTCTATTTTTTTTATATTATCTTTCTCTATGCAAACTTCATTACAAAAGTTTATATTTGCATTTATATCACACTCGGCGCGAACCATGTTCTAATAATATTAAAACCTTTTGAATTTTTCATTATGGGACGATGTATTCTAGTTAAATTTAATGACTTTTATAAAATGACCATCTTAAGATCATACTAATTTACGTAATTTATGCTAATCAACGTGCAAAATTAAACAAAATATATTTGCAAGTATATAGAATAATGAATTCGTATGTATACATTATAATGTCTACATTGATATATTTACGTATTTGTATAGATACATATTATATTTTAGAGAAATACGTATTAACACAAACACACACATATTTCGTAAACATATCTAAAATACATATTCGTTATTTAAATCGTTATTAAATCGTTATTTAATAGTTATGAATAAAATATGTTATCCAGTATTGTGATAGATTATAAAGTAATGATTCTGATAATCTCTCTATGTCACCAATAAAAAATTTGTATAAAAATATTTTTTTTCAATTTTCATGAAAATTAAAAAAATATATAACGCATAATTTATTCAATAAATATAATTACTTTGAAAAAAAGCTATAATACCGAATTTAATAATTAAATTACATTAAAAGATAACCAGAAGAAAAAATTAGAAAAAATAGTTAGAAAAAGAATAATTATAAGATATTAATTAACTAGAATAAAGGTATAAAGTTACAATTTCTTAATATTTCAAATATATAAACGTATCTATTTTTGGTCAAAGTGGATTTTAGTGCTTAACGGTATCCACATGTAGACGATATCCACTTACAAATATGTTTAAATATTTATAAAATCTACATATGAAAATTATTAAGTGAAAATTCCCTTCGATCAAAAATATAATTTTTTCTCTTTGATTTATTCTTATCTAATTTCCATTAATAATTTTTTAATATTTGACGTTCAATAGTAAAGATCAAGATGTGTTTTGCCAGTGGATGACAACGTGATCAAGCGCGTATATTGACGAAGGCGAGCAGGTCCGAGTGGCGCAATGCCGGCTTTTCACTCCTACCATTCCCTTCGTAGCGACGATTTGCACACGGGGGTCGATTGAGCCGAATGACCATGCGGTTCCACTGACTATACGTGCCATTATGGCTCCATAAGTTGCCGTAAGGTGACAGTCAAAATCGTATATTTTAGAGATTAGCCTGCTCATGACGTTAAGATGACTCGGCACGAGAAAAGAGTTAGAATTAATGAATTATTTTGAAAAATGACTTGCGAATTGAGGCCAATCGATAAACGACACTTTTTCTCACTAGCGCAATTGCGAGTCAGCTATACAATACATTTCATCGTAATTACGAATACGATTAATCAGTTAATCGACACTTGAGAGAAAAACTATAGAGAAAGAAAAAGATAAGATATTCGGGAAAATATCGTATAGAGGTACGTCTATTAAATGGGATAATTTCCTCTCGCAGCTTTGCCTAATCGTATCTTGTACAAATAGAGAGTGAAACGAAAATACGAATCCCGATATCGGAGAAATTCATTCCATTGCGGCGAGAAAAACTCAGAGAGTGTGGAAAACTTTTCATTAACGTTATTATCAAAAACCGTCATTAAAAATCAAAAACTGTCCTATATTATTAAATTATCGAAGAGTAAATTTCATATTTAAAAAGTTATCAACATATATTATATTACAACATTAAAATAATCGATATTTTTGAAATTGTTCAAATATTTTATATTTACGCGATTGAATAATACGTAAATTGTTACAGTCGATTAAATATTAAAAGGTCATGTTTGCTTTCGCAATATTAACTATGTTTCCGATCATTCTTTATGATTTAAAAAATGAATGCAACAGATCGAATGTCATATAGGACAAGCTGACAATGTACGATATCAGCTATTGGATTCGACTTTTATCTGGATTCTGTATTCATCAAGAATAATTTTATCTCACTCAACGTTTGAATAACGTGATAGTATGTCATGTTTGGAATTTTGATATAACTACATAATATTTGTATTTTCTTAAATAAAACTCTCATATTACTTACTCGTATTTACCTGAATATCATTCTTTAATAATTGCTGCACGATATCCAGCGTATTTCTTTTAATTATTATTAGAAAAATGTTATACTTCCTCTTAAATGAAAACTGAAAGACTTCTTTTTTTTTTAAAAGAAATTAAAAATAGAATTTACAGCAATTTCTTAGAACGACAAAAACTACTTAAAGGAAAAGAAATTATTTACTATAAAATGTTCCTAATTTTCTATCTTAATATATTATTTTTCCTTTCTTTTATTTAATAAAATAAATAATTGTTGTACAAGCAATTGTTGTACACATTTTGAAAATCGAATAAGTTCTCGAATAGACTCACCTTAATGAACTCTCCTATACTCATAAACATATCTAGTAATCATTTCTCCGAATAAGAGCAATCGATGTGCTTCGTGCGAACTCACATAATCGAAAAAAAAATTGCAAATACAGCTGAAATCGTTAAACAAGTTCCCAGCAAGTACATGACGAAAATATATATCGACTTTGGCATGACGTAATATTACGGTGAGGCGACGGCCAATCTATAATGACGTAAGTTCTAACTATTAGCATAGCAATTACAATGTGGAACAATACTAACCAGAAGTAATTATTATTGCAATAATTAGGAAATTCGCGGAAACTCCAGAAATTCAATAAATGAATTTTTTCAAGAACAATAAAAGATGTAATAAATAATATTTTTCTATTGAGAGATTATAGCCTCTTTAACATGCGTTAATATTTTTTAATTTATATTATATGCATAAAAGTTTATATAAATTGATATGTGCTACATAAATATATATTAAAAAATTACAAAAAATGCGAAAGTAAAATGAGACATTGACACTGATTAATGATTCCAATTCATGTCTTATAATTCTATAATAGATGTATTGTACATTGTCTAGCAACAATTATGCCTTTATTGAGTCATTTCTCAAATAGTGCTGACAGTGCTAATACATTAAGTATTGCAGTGAACTTTGTTCGGCATAATTACAAAAGTTTGTTATGGAGATAAAATTGCGGCAGTTTCGCGAAAACTAATAGTGAAATGCATGTAGTTTTACGCAAAATAAAAAAGAGGCCACTTCTAACTTCTAAAACGATCATTTGATTAAGTTTGCGACAAAAGCATGTGTTATTGTAAAGGAGAAAATCTATGCAGCTCATACGATGTAAAATCGATGCATACAAATCACGCTAAACGTGATAATCTAACGGAATCGATAAAGTAATTCGATTTCGATAAAAGAATGTTGCGCTCGACCGGAGGAAGCACGATATTTAAACGGTCTCTCAGACCGATAAAATCTGTTCCGCTTGGAGTGAAACATATCGGTCACCAATGCATATAGAATGATACATACGATTGATGAAATCTGTCAAACTAAACTAATAAGTTACTGCATAGCTGCAATAAGAATTAATCAATTACACATTATATGCGTTAGTTATTATATTGGGTTGTCCGGAAAGTTCGTGCCGCAAAAGATTTAAATTTAATAAATGTATACTAAAATCTTCTGCGTTTCAATTTTCCTTCAAAATCGGCACGAACTTTCCGGACAACCCAATATAATAAATAATAAAAATAATTAAAAATAATTTAATAGAATCTTAATTAGAAGTTTAACTTTTGCACAGACAATGTTATAAATTAAAAAGATGTATAAAGTCTTTTAGGTTTCAAATTAACAAAAAACTACGGGATAAATATGAAAAAATATCTCTTATGAGATACCTACTTTATTTCGTAAATTAAATATCAAAGAAATACGACAAATTAATTTACTATTAATTCAATAATATAAAAACATCAAGAAATAATAGATAATATCAAAGAAAATTTAAGAAATAGTATTTATTTATTTTGTATAATAGATAATTGATATTAATGACATTTATCCATCATTTAATACATAATGTTGCATGAACGAAATATCATTATAATTCAATCATGTCATGCAAAATTTTAAGCAGCAATATATTAAGCAGCAAGATTATACGCATATTCATAGTCGACTTTTTTCAGTATTTTGTCTTGCATTATGCATATAAAGCAAATTGCATTTTATATCATATATTTCGTGTATTTTATGCCTTATAAACATAAATTATTAAGCATTATTATTTCATAATATATTATTAAATTTGTGCATCGTAAACCTACTACAGAGAAGTATTTTACGAAAATGTAAAGTTAAGGATTCCGTGCAGGGTTCTTAAGTATGCAAGTTATATTGCATTTATATCTGACAGACATTGGTCTGTATCCTTACTTGTACAGCAAATTTAAAAAATTTGCTATTGAATTTGTGTAAGAAAAATCTTGTGTTTTATAATTTACATAAAATTTTCAAATCTGCTTTTTTAATTTTATCAACAGTGAAGACTAAATAAATTTTATTAATAGTAATAATAAAGACTGAAAGAGATGAAATCACGAAGGCAATTGAGTTAGCGAAGCTGTCTATTTACTAAAACTTTCTCAAAATTGCTTGCAAAAAATAAGGCGTAATAAATTTGCTTCCCTTAAATTTCTCCTACAATTCACCATTACAAAAGACTTCCTCAATTTTTTCCATTGTTAATCATTCCTGTTAGCAGATAAACATTCATAACAATGATTTATGAATATTGCCAAGTAATTATATTCATTAACTTAATGGCAAACGAACCAAAATATTCTGCTTTTGAAAATATTACTAACTAAATGATAACATTTTGGGAGATTATGTTATCATGTTTTTATTAAAGTAAAATATTAATTTTTCTCTTTGATGCATAAAAAAAAATTATTTTATAATTGAGAAACATTTTAACTATATATAGATATAATAATTTCTCTAAATCGTTTAAGTTATAATTATTGCTTGTTTTATTATTTTAAAGTTAAATTCACACAATGATTATAAATTTTAAATTAAAATTAAAACGATTGAAAAATTCGTAGAGAAAAGAGTAAAGGAATTTTACAGAAATATAAAATAAATAAAGTGAAAATTGAATACACCACCCCCGAGTTGACATAGTGCAAGTGCACTTCCTCGAATCGCTTACGAATTTATGAGACTGGCGGACAAACAAGCAATACAAGACTATTGAATCGATCAATGCAGTCGCCATTCTGATTAATCGTAGCATTAGACAGCTATGGAATCTCCAGCTTTCTACACAGCCATCTGTCAAAAACTATTGGTTATTATTTATAGCATAATTTCTGTATGAAATTTTCTTTAACGAAAATGTTGAAAAGTAATTATCGATTAAAAGTCAAAAGGCTGCTAGTAAGCTTCAACAAAAGAATGGATGACAAAGCAGTATTATATTCTTTATTTAATTTCAAATAGAATTTGCTTGAATGGAAATTTGATTTAACTTGAAAAAGTTATAAAGATATATAACATTGAAAATGAATTCTTCTTTAAGATTCATAATATAATTCATTTCAGAATTCTGTGAAAGGTCTTTTTCACCAACTTCTGATTAAATTAATCGACGATCAACTCGCAAAAGTACTAACAGCAGTTTTATATACATATCAAAACGTCTCCTTTCTCTTTGTCTTCTAAGACAAACTGTGTTTAGTCCTCACGTTGATAATCGTGATGATTGAGTTAAACATCGATCAGGGTTAATCAGAGTTGGTGAAAGAAGCTTGAAATGCTTCTACTAAAAGTTAGACAAAACGGATAGGAAAATACTGTACAGAGTACAATAGAGATATTTTGAATTTCGCTATAAGAACAACTTTATTTTATTATCACTTATTGCTTAATTTTCATTTTATTTTATTCTTCATTATTATTACGTTATATATAGAGCAGCAAAATATCTAACATAAAAAGATGCTTCTATTTCCTTTTTTCCCTGAAATATCTATATATATATTTTTAATAGGAGATATCAAATAATTTGCAATAAATCGTAATATCCGCAGTGCAATTATACGATTTCTTAATCTCCTCACCTTATCAATCGGCATTGAAGGGCACGCACGGCAGAGGTTCCAAAATGAACCAATCATGAGGCCGCGGTGTGTGAGGCAGTGGGACAGTAATAATGACACACAGCCGCTGCGTTAGCGAGCGACGAACGGAGGCCGGCCGTTTCTCCGCGACGATGACGACGGACAACGCCGTCGGTAGACCAGAACGCAGATGTTCTGCCGAAAAGAAGGACGTAGTTTTTCTCGACGTCAATCACGGGAGATACACCACTATACGGATCCTCGTTCTCGCCCACCTCTCACTATCACAACACCACCTCTTTCTTCTCAGCCTTCAAGGCAGTGTTTGTAAGTAGCGCTCGGGCTCAGGCACGGGCTCCGAATTGCTCCCTCTGCGTATTTGTGTATATTGTGTCAAGTACGTACATAAAGCGATATTTAGATATATTAAGATGCATACATATATTTTATATACATGTATATATAAATATATGTATCAATAAAATTACATCGCCTTATAATGAGTATGTGATGTACGTACAAGATGAGCCAATGAGAACTTTCCATCTCATTTTTTTTTTAACCGACTGATTGCAAAATATACTTGCGAAAAACATGCCATTTTTGTTTTTAAGGCAAATGTATAATTATATGATAAGTTTATTCAAATTATTGTTTCATCTTCTTGATTAAGCTCCCTTCACAAATATTAAATGGCAGTAAGTGTCAAGTGACACAACGTTTTAAAGGTTTTTTTTAAATTTTCTTTACAATTATCCTATTTTTTTTTATTTGAGAATATCTCAAAAAATTTTTAAGTCTTAGATATTAAAAATTAAAAATTCAATTCAGTGACTTGAAAAGATTATCTAATTTTTCTTCATTATATTTTTTTTTATTTAAGATACTTTAAAAAAGAATTTGTATTATGACACAGGATTCTATATATAAGATGATTACGTCACAAGATAGTCACTGGAATTTAAAAAGACAGATTCTGATGAATTTCAAGGGAACTAAAAAATTCTTAAATATATGTCATCTAATTCCTATTGTCACTTAAAATTTTTAAAGGGTTAGCTATCTTAATCAAGAAGAGCAGCACAATTTATCATGTACATTTCCTTTTGAAAAATAAAGTTGACGTGTTCCAGCATAAATCAGTTGATTACAAAAAACAAGGTGGAAAGTTCTCTTGGCTCATTCTGTGTGTGTGTGTGTGTGTGTGTGTGTGTGTGTGTGTGTGTGTGTGTGTGTGTGTGTGTGTGTGTGTGTGTGTGTGTGTGCGCGTGCGCGCGCGCGTGTGTGTGTGTGTGTG
>Ga0157364_1006580_pt1 | contig 11960 bp, 5 predicted proteins | sample AttsexASBM2_FD_111476 | JGI IMG/M metagenome (GOLD analysis project Ga0157364, IMG submission 111476) | Fungus gardens microbial communities from leaf cutter ant in Ribeirão Preto, State of São Paulo, Brazil - Atta sexdens ASBM2 | ecosystem: Host-associated > Fungi > Mycelium > Unclassified ...
ATGGTCATTTAGGGTAGGGTGCACAGTAGTTAGCACGGACCATGGGTACTAGTATATAAGGTAGACTACTCTGTACTAGGAACTCTATTGAGTTCTCTTGTGTTACTCAATACAAGAGTTGTTCTATCGCTTAACCCTTTAAGCCTTAGTTCATAACACATGTGTAGAATATGAGGCCAACATGTGGTGTCTATGTTGTATGACATCATTTTGTTCTAGAACCTTCTACTTCCTTCCTTTAAGTCTCATGATTAATGTTGTGACCACACCATCAGATGTGACTGATGTGACCAATCACTTCTAATTCTAACCCCAGAGTTAAAAATAGAAAAGATGAAACATAAATCGAAAAAAAAAATAAAAAATGGGAAGAAAATAAAAGAAACAGAGTTTACTTTCTGCAATCTTGACATTAATAGAGAACTCTGTAAAGGATTGTCTACTTTATATACTACACATGAATGGTCCATGCTCTACTACTTTAGCCTACTCTAAATGACCATGTATTAGCCTCAAGACCAATATGTATTAAGTATATTTATCATATGCCAAGTCCACTTGTCTGGAAATTATATCCCATGGTAATATTGTCTTCCAACCATACAAGCCTGTCTTCCACAGCAGCTACCTTTCTTATAACACATCTTGCAGCAGTGATGTAACTATCTGGATATTCTGTCTTCCATAATGGAGATACTCTTATGTAACTTGGTCTTCCATGACAGAGTCACTTCTGTCAGTGTCTCAACACTGAAACCTCTGCTTGGGATAATAGGGACTATACTACTGAAACCTCAAGCATCTCCTATAGTAGGAACTCATATATAGGACTAGTAGTTATACTGTAATTTGCTAGTCTGATAATTAATGAAAATAAACTCTTATTGAACTCAATTTCCGGTGTTCAACAACAACATACTAATCAGCACTCATTTCCATCTTGGACCTCTTCCTATTATGACCACACAGCAGACAGACAGTGTAGTACATAAGCTGAAGCTAAGGTTGTTTCACAAGTTCACACATCTCTGAGTTTATCTTGCAAACTTTTATCTCTGGTGTGAACTGCACCTGACAGTATTATCAGACTTTTAAGTCTGCTATCGCTTCTGAGCAGTTCTATCTACTAAATTCTCTGTTGCAGTTCTATCTGCAAAACAACTTTACATTTCACACTTCAAAGTCCAATATGGCTTCCTCTTGCTGTAATTCTTCAACTTCAACTCTGGTCCCACCACTTGGAACACCCTTCAATACTACCTTGCATTTTAGTGACCATCTGGCTTATTCACCAAATACTTTACAACACTCCAGACAAATTCACCAAAGAGGCTGCTCATCTCCTAAGTCTCTATCTAGCACCATTCAACCTGGCCAGACAGCTTTGTCTGTTTTTGGTCCAAGTATTGTCTCTGTGGACAATGATCCTAACTAGGAGGATGTTCCCACTACTAATCCTATTACTAATTTAACAGCTAATAGACCTACTTCTTTTAATCACTCATAGTTAAAACCCCATTGGAGTGATAATACTAATGAACAGTTGGCCAAAGTACTTAGCTGACTTACTAATACTCTTAATTCTAATTAGATCCCTAGTCTTAATACTAATTCACAGGGAACTAAAGCCCATATCCCTGACATCTTCAGTAGTATTGAGCCTGACAAGCTCAATAATTTCTTGTTCCAGTGTCACCTATATCTCCATGCTAATCTGGTGTATTTTAATACAGATATTGTAAATGTCACAAACTTCATTCAGCTTGTATCTCTACAACCAGTGGACTGATTTTCACAAACTAAGTTATGCTAGAAAGCCCTAAATGAGAGCTATCCATACATATGTGAGATGTACAAAAGCAACAACAAACAACTGAGATATTAGGCCATCAGTAGCTGTAAAATCTTTGTCTGCTAATATTTCATGAATGGCTGAATGGATTCACACAATTGAACTTGCATTGGAAAGCATCCATCAAACTGTTTCCAAAAATATATGATATATTATATAGCAATAAGTACTAATAGAGGTACAAGCATATCAATATAGTGACATAATTAGTTACCTTCTAAAAATAGCCTGACAGCTGCTATGACAGATAACAGCTTCTATCAGGTATGAGTTTTGATTATGTAATGGCAACAGCTTGCATACAGACTATCACTCTTTTATATATATATCTCTGTATCTGAGGGCTAGATCTTAGACTTAACAATATCAATTATCCTTGTTGATACTACTCATCATTATCTCCTTATACTGAACCTTTGACACACCACTAAGTTCAAGTATCACAACCAGTGAGTGGCTTATTTATGATAGTGAAAATCAACTTCACAATAACTTATCTCACTAGAGCAGCTTAGGACTAGTTTGAGGTAGGCTTCAACCAGAAAAACTAGAACATTCTGCAAGACTGGCTCTCTGATTGGAATTTGTTTGTTGACAAACTACATTGACATTTTGGTCTTTTGGACCTTGTTAGTAAAGTGGTCAACATGTTGGACAACTTCCATATGAAGCCTAGCAACAAGATTTCCACTTACAGTGTGGACTTTATGTACTATGCCTCCCAACTAAGTTGGGGGAATAGTGTGCTTTGCTATTGCTATTACCAGTGGCTCTCTAATTAGATCTAGAATCCTATCTCTATCTGGGAACAAGAAAAACCCACTTCATTCCAAGACATGTATGTTTTGGCAATGACTATCAATCATCGTTACTGGGAATGTGACTATGAATACCACTATGTAAGGCAGGTGGAAAAAGGTCCTTGAGTCTTACTCTAGGAAGCAAGGAAAAGCTTCCACCTTTGGTTCTGCCATAGCCTCTCAGAATAAAGCAAACCCATCTCTAATAGCCTTATCTGCCAAGACCTTCTTCTCTTCAAAATCATTTCTATCCCCTGCTCCCAAGAAACAACCCAACTCTCCATGAGTTAACCTCTCTTCCAAGTTGGACAGCAATAGCAAGTTGACCAGTAACAAGCACAAGAAGTGTCTTGAAAACAACCTATGCCTCTATTATAGTATAGGAGACCACAAGTTGGACTCTTGTCCCAAGAAGCAAACTATGGTCACTCCCAAGGGCTATAATGCTTCAGCAACTGCTGATATTCTGGCAGCTGCTTCTGAGAAATCCTTGGAAAAATAGAGAGTAACCCCCAGAACTCCACATAGACTGAGGGCTACAATGAGTTCTGTTTGATTCAACATATTTGCTCTTTTTGATCCTCATTCACTTTTTATTTTCCTTACCTCTCCTTTGATTCTTGGTCAGGATCACCTTAATAAAATTCTGTTCTGAGCTCTTGTCAACTCTGGGTCTACTCATTGTTTTATAGACTCAAAATTTGTGGATACTCACCACTTGAAAACATCTGCAACTCCTCCAGTTGCTCTCCACTTGTTTCATGGTTCATCAAACAGCAACATCTCTGAAATTGCCAACTTGCCCATAATTTTTTCCACCAGTGATTGTATGAATCTGGACTTTTATATCATTCTGCTTGATTTTTCCTGCTCTTTAGTTCTTGGATACAACTGGCTCACCTGACACAATCTACTGATTGACTGGGTAAATGGGTCAATAAACTTCCATCCATCTTTGCAGGAAAATCTTGCTCCTTTCTATACCATGGCTAATATACTATTAGTATCTCCATCATTTCTTGACATTCCTCTGCAATCATTGGATTCTGCAGTTTCCATACCTGTATCTGAGACCTCCATGTCTAACTCTGAGTGACCTAACATTGCTATTATTACTGCTGCAGCATTCTTGTGTACATCAAAACTCTTAGGCTTCAGCAATTTTAAACTCTGTCTTCATTTCTTGGATATTCAGGCTAATTCTGCAAAACTTGCAGAAGCTCTTGACCCTTCTAATGACCCTTCCAAGTATCACAAATTCACCAATGTTTTCAGCAAAACTAGAGCTAAAGTCCTCACTTCTCATTGTTTATATGGCCTCAAAATCAATCTGAAAGAAGATGCTTGACCTCTGGTTGGTCCTATATACTCTCTTTTGGTATCTAACAAGAGGTTCTCAAGAAATTCATTGATGAAAATTTGAATATGGGTTTCATCTAACCAACCTCATCTCTACACAGTACACTAGTTTTATTTGTTAAGAAGAAAGATGGTTCACTACTTCTCTATGTTGACTTCTACAGTCTTAACTACATCTCCAAGAAGAATCATTATCCACTCTTTCTCATCTCTGATCTACTGGACTTACTTTGCAAAGCTCAGGTTTATTCAAAGATAAATCTTTGCTATGCTTACCATTTGGTTTGTATTACCAATGGTAATGAATAGAAGACTGCTTTTAGGATATATTATAGATCATTTAAATGGTCTGTAATGTATTTTGGTCTTACCAATGTTCTTGTGGCCTTTTAGCAATTCATAAACAACATTTTCTCCAATCTGTTGGATGTTTGTGTTATTATCTATCTAGATGATATACATATCTACTCAAATAACATGTCCAAACATCACTAGCATGTAAAAGAAGTACTCAAGCATCTCTGCAAGGCTGGCCTTTATACCAAAGTAGAGAAATGTGAATTTCACTCCAAGTCAGTAGAGTATCTAGGATACATCCTTTCTCCTTCTGGCCTTATCATGTCCAATAACAAAGTAAAGATTATTCAAGACTGGCCAGAGCCTAAGAAAGTCAAGGATATTCAATTTTTCTTAGGTTTTGCTAATTTTTATTGCTGGTTCATCTTCAATTATTTGGACATTGTCATTCTATTGACATGTCTCATCTAAAAGGACATCCCTTGGAAGTTTGACTTCTCCTGGCATGATACTTTCAATTTTCTCAAAAAAACATTCACCTTCACCCCTATTCTCACTCATTGGATTCCCAATGCTCAACTCATCATGGAAACTGATGCTTTGGACTATGCTCTTACTGCAATCCTTTCTATTTGTAATGAAGAAAATGAAGTTCATCTGGTGGCCTTTCACTCCTGTACTTTTACTGTAGCGGAGTTGAATTACAACACATATGACAAGGAATTGCTTGCTATTTTTAAAGCTTTCAAGAACTGGCAACACTATTTGGAAGGTCTGGTCTATTCTGTCAGAAGTTCAAGATAGTGAACTCTAACTATTTTATTTTTCTCTTTTTTCATTTGATATTTTTCTTTTCTTTTATCTTTTACCTTTGGGGGCTAGGGTTAATGTGATATCACTGCCACACACAAGTCACATGACAAGGTCACAGTCACAATCATATGGTCACATGTCACATAGAAAAGTGTAGAAGATTCTGGAAGAATGATATCATATAGCATGTTTAATACATGTTGATCTTAAGGTAAATACATGGTTGTTTAGGGTAGGCTAGAAGTAGTTAGCACAGACCATGGGGTTTTAGTATATAAGGTAGACAATCCTGTACCGAGTCCTCTATCAAGTTCTCTTGTGTTAACCCAATACAAGGTTCATTCACTTGTCCAACTTAAGTTTGTAACATATTCCATCAACATTGTTATGGATCATAAAAACCTTGAGTATTTTTTGACTACCAAGGTGTTGACTGGGAGGCAAGCACAGTAGTTCAAGTATCTTTTTTAGTTCAATCTTGTTATCAGGTTCTGTCCTGGTTGTCTTAGTACCAAACTAGACACTTTCACTAGACAGTGGGATGTCTATCCTAAAGAGGGGAATACTGGCTATGCTACAGTCAACCCTCACAACTTCAAATCCATCTTCACTCAAGAATAACTTGCAGCCTCCATATAAGCTGCTGTCCTCCTTTTCTCTTCTCTTCATGCAGCTATAGTTGTTAATCTAGACACCCTATATTAAGACATCCTTTTGGCTCTCCCTAGTGACCCAATTGCATCAAAACATATCTCTGCAGATGGCTGGTGGTCTATGGACCCTGACAGTCTTCTTTTTCTTGACAACAGAATTCATATACTATCTACTAGTAATTTCCACACATACATTCTCCAGTATAATCATGACCACATTCTTGCTGGACATTATAGTCAAAACAAAACACTAGGATTAGTTCACTATAGATATTCCTAGCCCAGCCTTCATGTTGATGTACAACAATTCTACAAGTCCTATGTCACTTGTATGTAATTCAAGCTACAACGTTACAAGCCCTATAGATCTCTCAAACAGCTTCCTATCCCTGAACAACTATGGAATTCCATTTCTATGGACTTCATCAAGAAACTTCCATCATTCTCTAGGTTTAACATTATCTTGGACATAGTCAACCAGCTCACTAAGTAGGTAATCTTTATCCCTACCCATAACACTATTACATCTGTTTGTTCTTCATATATTCTCTAAACACAGTATTCCTTCCCATATTATCTCCAACAGAGGCTCAGAGTTTGTGTCAAACTTCTTCTATTCTTTAGGCACTGCTCTGGACATGTAGCTTTACCTCACTTCAAGCTACTACCCCAAAGATAATAGACAAACCAAACACACAAATCAGACTCTCAAGCAATACCTCCATATATATTGTAACTACCAGCAAGACAACTGGTCCAAACTCCTACCTCTTGCAGAGTTTGCTTATAACAATGCACTGAGTGCTACTACTGGTGTTTCTCCATTCTTTGTTAATAAGGGATATCATCTGAACATCACTGTTTACCCTGAACACAATATTGCTTCCTTTTAAGCCCACAACTTTGCCATAGATCTTGATGAATTACAGAGTACCCTTAAAGCTAAAATCTCCATAGCCCAACAGTGTTATCAGAAATCTGCTGATGTGTGATATTTCCCTGCTTCTGATTTTAAAGTAGGTGACAAAGTTTTTGTCAAGGCTCAGTTCTTCTAGACTACTCAGCTTTCAAAGAAACTCTCCAAAAAATCTCTTAGATCCTATGGAATCATTGCCTAGCTTAGTACTCTATCATTTACCCTCCATCTTTCAAAGTCCATGCACTCTGTTCACCCAGTTTTCCATGTGTCCATGCTTGAACCTGTCATATCCAACTCTTTCTCAAAGAGAATACAACTAGCCCCTGCTCCAGTTATAATTGATAGGGAACCCAGATATGAAATTTCTTGGATAGCAGATTCTAAAATTGATCACTAACGGGCATGCAAACTCCCATACAAGGTGATCTGGCTAGGATATAAAGATACTGGAGATGAATCAGAGTAGATCCCCACATTGGAACTCACCCATAACTCCAACTTGGTATCTGATTTCCACATCACATATCTTAATAAGTCCAGCCTATTCCTTTTGTCCTGATCACATTGTTGTACTTGTTTCCTGCCTCCATGTATTTTCTAATAGGAATTTCCTTCATTAATTTCTTAGTATATTTTATCTGCTTATTCTGATTAACCTCTAGCTTCAGTGCACTTTTTAGGGTTCAAAACTTTCAGACTTATTTTCATTTTATTTATTGATTTTCTTACTCACACTTAGATCACAAAACAAAATAAAAAAAATAAAAATAAAAAGTAAAGAAAAAACAAAACAACTACTTTAACAGTAGGTAGGCAATAGGGTCCCCTCCTTTTGACTTTCTCTGGGGCCATTTTCAGACCTCTTCTCCTTCTCATTCTCTTCTTTCAAGCCCTATTTCTGATCTACTGTGGTTCTAATCCTCTCCAACTAGGCTGTATTTCTCTCTTGGTCTTTTACCAAGTCCTAGAGGGACTTTCTGACTCTTTGGTACTTCTCTACAAGTTTTCAGAATACCTTTTCAATGGCACTTAGAACCCTGCCATAAGTAGGGATCATAGCCAGGGTGTTAGTATTGGTATGGAGTACACACTACTGCTTAATAGCAATGCAACTGGCACATGCTAGAGATTGGCTAAGAAAAAGCTATCAGTAAAAAGAAAACATAAAGAGAAAATTCTTTACTCACCTTAAATTGTGCACCAGACAGTCCTTCCCAGCATACACATATCTTTCACAAGGATTAGCACCCCCCAGCTTAACCCTGATATCTCCTTGGTATCTTGCCAGTTGTTTTTCTTTAGCCTTTTTGAAAGGCCAGCAGTTTGCATCGTTCCCTGGGTGTGCCTCCTTATACTTAGATCCCATGATCTGGACTCTTCAGTGCCCTCCAGAAGAACAGTGTCTTTCTTAAGCACCTCATCCTGGAGTTGTTGGAGGTACTCCAACATTTTTCTCTTCTGCAACTTTCCTTCTCTCAGCTTTCTTTATCACTTTTACCTCAGCTTCTTTTCTTGTCTTTTGAGCTGTATGCTCAGCCTGACAAGACTTTGCTGCTTCTTCCAGTTGGACCAGGAGCTGCTACTGCTCCTCATGTCTCTCCTGTATTTCTAACACTTCAGTGTCATTTTGGGAAATATCAGAGGGAGCAGGAGAAGACATGATGATATAGAAACTAAAGTGAAAACTTTTTTTTCTGTTTATATATTATTAATCTAGGTACTATCACAGGATTTTCAGATAAACTTAATATGTTACAACTCAAAGACCTTAGAGTAAGTCAATCAGAAGAACCTTGTATTGGGTTAATACCAGAGAACTCAATAGAGAGCTCTTTACAAAGTAGTCTACCTTATATATCTATCCACATGGTCTGTGCTAGTTACTGTGCATCCTACCCTAAAGTACCATGTGTAAGACATGAAGTCAACATATGATATATATGTTGTATGATATTACTTCTTCTAGAACCTTCTATGTTCTTCCATGTATCATGTGACTGAGTGATGTTGTCACTAACCCTAACCCTAAGTTCTAAAAATAGAAACTATGAAAATAAATTGAAAAGAAAATAAAAATTAAAAAGGAAAATGAAAATAAACTAAGTCCACTTCTTTCATTCTTGACATAATAGGACTTTGAAGGCTTAGTTCTAAGAGAAGAATACTGTTATATACCAAGTCCACTCATCTAGAAATTACATCCTCATGGTGATATCACCTCCCAACCATACAAGCCTGCCTTCTACAGCAGCTACCTTTCTTACAACATACCTTGCAGTGGTGATACAACTATCTGGGTATTGTTATAACTCAAAATCCTTAGAGTTGGATTATGAGGTAACCTTGTATTGGATAACACAAGAGAACTTAATAGAGAGCTCTTTACAAAATAGTCTATCTTATATACTTCTACAGATGGTCCATGCTAGATACTGTACATCCTACTCTAAATAACTATGTGTCAAGTATGAGGCTAACATGTGGTGTCCATGTTGTATGACATCATTTTGTTCCAGAACCTTCTACTTCTTTCTCTTAAGTCCCGTGATCAATGTTGTGACCATACTATCAGATGTGACTGATGTGACAGTATGACCAATTACTTCCATCCCTAACCCTAGAGTTTTAAAAATAAAAAATAAAAAATAAATTGAAAAGAAAATAAAAATGAGAAAGAAAATCAAAAGAAACTAAGTCTACTTCCTGTGATCTTGACAAGTATTCTGTTTTCCATAATGGAAATACTCCTATGCAACTCAGTCTTCCATGACAAAGTCACCCCTGTCAGTGTCTCAATACTGAAACCTCTGCTCAGAGTAATAGGGGCTATACTACTGAAACCCCAAGCATCTTCTATAGTAGAAACTTGTATATAAGACTAGTAGTTATACTATAATTTGCTAGTCTAATAATTGACAAAGATAAACTCTTATTGAACTCAATTTCTAGTATTTAATAGTAACACACCAAATCAGCACTCACTCTCATCTTGAACTTCTTTCTATTATCTGAAATTGTAACTACACAGCAGACAGACAGTGCAGCATATAAGCTGAAGCCAAGATTGTTTCACAAGTTTACACATCTCCAAGTTCATCTTGTAGACTTTTACCTCTAGTGTAAACCATATCTGACAACATTATATAACATCATTGTTCTAGAATATTCTATCATATTTCTTTGCAATCATGTGACAGTTGTGACTATAATGTCATGTTAATCCCTAACCTTAAATAAAAGAGGAACAAAACCAAAATAAAAATGAAAAGTGAAAATAAAAATGGAAGAAAGAAAATAAAGTAGAGTCTATTGTCTACAATTCTGATATGTAACTTAATAAAACATCATAGAAACTACTAAATAGACTTAGTCATAACTTGAGAATTATCACAAAATGAACTACTCACTTATCCAAGGGTTCACTCTCAGAGATTCAGGAGTAATTCAGAAGTTCAATAATAATGACAATAATAATGAAGATTGATATTATTAAGTCTGAGGATTAGACTTTAGACACAAAGTATATATACAAAATAGTAATGGTCCATGTACAAGCTGTTTCTATCACACAATCAAAACTCATATCTAACAGGAACTAACATCTGTCATAGTAGATGTCAGGCTAATTTTTATTTTTTCTTTATTCTCTATGCTGGAGATCTAGAAGTAAGGTCTAGCACAATGTCACAGTCATATAGAAGAATGTAGAAGGTTCTAGTATGGTGATGTTATACTACATTTTTAACACACATTAATCTTAAAGCAAATACATAGCTATTTAGGGCAGGCTACAGACCCTGAGCTAGTAGTATATAAAGTAGACAATCTTGTACAGAGTTCTCTATTGAGTTCTCTTATGTTAATCTACTACAAGGTTCATCTGCTTGACCAATCCTAAGGTCTTGAGTTTGTAACAATTATATCACTATATTAATATGCTTGTATCTCTATTAATACTTATTGCTATGAGATATATCATATATCATCAGAAACTGTTTAATGAGCACTTTCCAATGCAAGTTCAATTGTGCAAATATGTCCTGCCACTTATTGTTACAATCACAAGACCTTAGAGTAAATTAAGTAAAAGAACCTTATATTAAGGTTGAACACAAGAGAACTCAATAAAGAACTCTGTACAGGATTATCTACCTTATATACTAAAACTCCATGGCCCATGCTTACTTCTAGTCTACCCTAAATAGCTATATGTTTTGTTTTAAGGTCAATATGTATTAAACATGCTGTATGATGTCATTTTTCCAAAACATTCTACACTCTTCTATGTAATATATGATCATGTGACTGTGACATTGTTATGGGACTGTGATGTCACATTAAACCTTCCCCTAAGTCCCCAAAAAAGAAAATAAAATGGAAAATGAGAAAATAAAATAAAATAGTTAGAGTCTATTATCTTGAACTCTGACACTCATGATATATTAGCAAACAAAGCTTTTACAGTTACTGATAGTTTGATATCTCAGTTGTTTGTTGTCACTTTTGTACATTCTGTATATGTGCAAAAAGCCCTCATTTGATTCTTTCCAGTACAACTTAGCTTGTAAAAATCAGTCCACTAGTTGTAAAGATACAAGCTAAATCAAGTTTGTAATAAGAATAGGTTAAATATGTATAGAACAGCTCTGAGAAATATATAAAATAAACTATTTTATAGTAGAAACTCTATGAAGTTCTCCTATATTACTTAATACATGAGTATACTTTGGCCCTCATACTTATGTTAGAGTTGAAGATAATGAACTCAATTTATTTTCATTTCTTTTTTATTTTTTATTTTATTTTCACTTTATTTTCTTATTTTTAGGATTGGGGTTTGCATGATCTCACACATGACTGTCATATAAAAACATAAAAAGTTTTAGAATAATAATGTCATACTATATGTTAATAACATATAGTACACATGCTCTTTAGAGTAGGCTGGATTTAGTGTTGCATAGACCACTAGCCTAATGTATATAAGATAGACACTTTGTACTTGAAACTCAATCAAGTTTTCTTGTGTTAACCTAATATAAAATTTCTCTTTTAACCTATTTCTTAGTCTTAAGTTGTAACAACTTGGACTTAAGTCATAACAAAAAGAATATAATAAGTCAGTAAAAAATATTAAAGAGAATGAAAGAAAATGATTTATATGTGAAATCAGAAAAGTGTAAATGTAAGATTGGAGAAGGAGAATTTTCCAGAGTTATAATAAAACTAGATAGAATAAAGATAGTAAAAGTAAAAGTAAACTACTA
>Ga0157364_1006581_pt1 | contig 11959 bp, 5 predicted proteins | sample AttsexASBM2_FD_111476 | JGI IMG/M metagenome (GOLD analysis project Ga0157364, IMG submission 111476) | Fungus gardens microbial communities from leaf cutter ant in Ribeirão Preto, State of São Paulo, Brazil - Atta sexdens ASBM2 | ecosystem: Host-associated > Fungi > Mycelium > Unclassified ...
CGGTATATCATTGCTTGAAAAGTAAAGCTTGAGGCAGAATTGAAAAGTAATAGGAACAGGGAATAATTTCAAAAAAACCGTATATTCTACTCTCTAAATTTCTTGAAGTAAAATCTCACTCTCTAAAAGAGTTAAAATACTGCCATTATTGAAAAAGAGTGAAAACATTTTCTTAAATAAGAGCGATAGATTTTTACTCTTTTTTTTTTTGGAGTGAGATTTCATACTTTTGGAATGGGATTTACTCTTTCTTTCGAGAATGGAATCTCACTCTAAAAAGAAATGAAAATCTGCCATTCTTATTCGAGAATACAAATATTTTATTTCAAGAAATTTATAGAAAGTAGTATAATGTAAACATCCAGTGATCAGACTTCACTTACATAAAATTTATTATTATTATTCTCAAATGCTTTTTTTATTATAATTATAACTTATTATAACTTAATTATATTTAAAGATTACAATTAAATTATTATAACATCATATTTAAAAAAATATTTGAGATTAATAATAATACAATATAAATAAATATAAGATTTTGTGTAAATGTGTAAGACATAAGTACATATTATATTAGGACTCTGACTTTATTCTATTTTTCGAAGATAACGTGAAACGTTTATCCGTTTATATACACTTTAAAAAAAAATGCATTTACACGTATAATTAATATAATATTAATATCCGTTTATTAGAAATGTTTTTTTCAAATATACGTGTTTTAAGTCAGGATCTATATATTATATATTTAAATGAGAATACATTTATATATATATTTAGCACATCCTTCTATAAAAACTGTCTTGTCGAATATTTTAACGTTTTTTTTTTTAGAAAATTAAAAATCAATTTTTTTTACATCTTATAATTTAACATTTTAAAATGCACTTTAAAGCCACGTTGTACACAAGCGACGTAAAGATTTACTCGTAGAATTAGCATATTAGTTTATTATAAACATTTGTCAAAATACACTGTTTTAATGTTATTTTATATACATATTTTTTCTATTTTTACTGCACTCAAAAGTCTTTTTTAAACCCAAAAAATATTTCGACTTTTTCAATCGGTCACATTAGGATGATTCCATAATAAAGGGATAAACGAAAGATATTCGAAAAGATGTTTTTCATAGATGGATGTGCTAAATATATGTGTAAATGTATTTTTGTTTAAACATATAATAATAGCAAGCCCTAATACATATCCGGTCACTGAAACATTTACCTTACCGATTGATAGGTTGAAATCTATCATTCCCTGTTCCTATTGCTTATAATGCTTGATTCATAATCTTGTTTTAAAAAGCTTTATAAGTCATAAGTCGAAAAAGATAATTTATATTAAATGACAATAATTTCTGTCTTTAAACTTTTTATTATGGTTTTAGACTTTAACTCGTTATACTTAAGCCAATTGAACAAAATTTAGTTCTTATGGTCTAAAAGTATAAGTTCTGTGGCCGATATATCGTTACTTACAACTTACAGCTTATAGCTTGTAGCTTCTTAAAGCAAGATTGTAGACTTAGCCTTATATGTTTTTCTCAAGCTTTATGATTCGTAATTTTTTTCGTTCCTTCTTTTAGCGCTAAAACAAGTCTAAACTAATAAACAATTTTTTTTTTATAATATTTTTTTTAAATTTATGAATATTCATTTGTGTTTAAATATAAAAAAAACAGTACATAATAAATAAAGTTGTTTCTCAACTCTCCTCGTCATTGCTTATTTTTATTCAATGACGTAATACGACAAAACAGAGATATGTTCATTCAAACAATGTATGTGAGAAAGAGAGAAAGAAAGATAGAAATTTTTAATGCTTAAATTTTTATATCTTTTTTCATTTCTTCGCACGTACTGCTCCTTTGCTTAAAAAATGATACAATTAAAAAAAATTAGGTCTCTTAAAAAAGAGAAAAAGATTCAACTTGACATAAAATTATTGACTAATCAAATAATATTGGCAAAAAATAAAATAATTTGTTAACATATATTTAAATTTTTTATTTTCATTTCATAATCCTTAAGAACCACTCTTTTTGAATTGTGACAATTTTTTCTAAGGTTAATGTCCATTTTTTATCAATGTACAGTATCCTCTATAACTTTGAGAACATCCTACGTTTTACAGGAAAACCATTACACGATGATCTATACTCAACAAACGAAAATGGATTGGAAATTTTCAATCCATCCGAATCTGTATTTTAAATCCATAAAAATAGATTGGATTCCATATAAATATTTTATATATGTAAAAATTTAAATAAAGTAAAGTAATTATATGAAATTCTATAGTTATTATTTTAAAACTTTTATACAAAAAATATACGTTATATAATAAAGGAAACGAGTTAATATAAAATATACATAAAAGCAATTAATTTATTACTTAAAAATAAAGAATTTATATAAGTACATTTATTGTATACATTTACATAGTTCTTTTTATGTTTCTTTCTAACTATTAAATGAAGGAGAATTCTTATGATATATTTTTAAGGTACAATTTTTTTTTAATTTAGTTGAATTAAAACGAAAAATTTCTTATTCATATTTCTGAATAAAATAGCATTCATAATGTATTTTTAAATGAAATAATAGATTTTCTACAATTTTGAATAGCATGATATTATTTTTAGATTCAACTAGATTAAATACTGTATTTTCTATTTAGACTTTTAAATTAAGCAGTATTCACGATACATAAAAATGATTGATATTATATTATTTTTAGATTCAACTGAATTAAAACTGCATTTCTTATTCAGGATTTTAAATTAAGCAGTATTCACGACGCACATATTTTTAAATTGAAAAGTATAAAAATATACTCCATTCCTATAAATGAATAAAAACGCATTCAGGATTGGAAAGGACATTTTAACATTTATGAATCCGTATTTCTAAAAATCTGAATCCATTTCAATCCATTCTCGTTTCTGGATACATGCTTGGTTTAAATAATCTTCATAAGATGTCTAAATGACAACATTTATCTAGAACACCTATAAGCTTGTACCTGCTGAAAATATGTTGGACAATCATTTCACAGCATCGAAGCACTCAAGATTGAAAGATTAAATTTCGCGCTTTGGTCTATTGTTTATATATATATGTATATTGTTTTGCATTATCTATAACATATGTATATATTGGGTTGTCCGGAAAGTTTGTGCCGATGTTGAAGGAAAATTGAAACGCAGAAAATTTAAATTTTAGTATACATTTATTAAATTATATATAGGTTAGTCGGCACGAACTTTCCGGACAACCCAATACATACTTTTATTTCGTCTTTTTTCAATTGAATAATTATTTACAAACCTGCAAAACGTAGAGTTCCCAAACTTATGGAGGATACTGTAGATTAACTTTAATCTCAGTTAATTTTATCTTTATCTTTTTCTAATTCTTAGAACTAAAGAAAGATAAAAAATAATCCGAGAAAAAATATATAAATGTACATATTTTAATATATAATTATATAATTTTATATAAAATATGTTAATTTTTCATATAATTATATAATTTTATATAATTTTATGAAATATTTTTTATCGGGAAATTAAATCAAGATTAAAGTTAATCTACATTGATAGAAACGAGCATAACTAATTATTAATCTTTGATTAACGAATTAATGATGCTTATATCTGATTAATGATGCTTATTCATAATAATAATGAAACTCATGTTTTTTTAATTATATCACCTTTGAACTAAAGAAAACATGTGAAAGGAACGATATGTTAAACAGATATGAAAAAATTTGATATAATTTGCTTATTCATGTATTTTAATTATAAAAAAATATATAGCATAAAAAAAGCTTACATTTTTTTCAGCCAAAACCAATCAAAACCAGAGAGAATTAGCTGGAGGCCAGATCAACAACAACGCGCATGCGCGTTAGATCGAGCCCGCGTTCTCGCGTGCAATCTCTTTCTCGAGAGCCTTCGATGTTAGGATATGTCGCGCTATTCGTAGGCTATTCGCTACCACTCTATTGGCTATGGTCCGATTAGTCAGTCGCGTCCAATTATTCGTGCGGCATGCGCGTGATAGTCGAGGACTCCTTATTCACCGGTTCTCGTTCGCGAACGTCGCTCGTTAATCGCCGAACGTTAGCGAGCAAGGTCCACGGTCACCTCGACCTGAGCCTCGCTGTCGCGGCGATTCTGAGCCGATTGATTGCATCGGCATCGATAACACGTAACGATGCTGAGTTTCTTTGAGAGCATAGCGGACATCCCGAAACTCTATTACGGCGCATTGCTAGGCATCGGATTCTGTATCTATTATCTCTGTGAAGTTGTCAAAGTAAGTAAAAAATGAAGTGAGCCAACATATCTGATAGAAAAAAAACAAGTGTAATAGCGATAGCATGCTATAGTTAATTGAATTTAGGTTTAAATTCGCTGTCTCACTGCGCTTCTATGAGAATATTACACCTGTCTTATATTAGGTCTGTTCGCATTGTGAGCACTTTTTGTACTCAGCATCTTTCTCTCTTTTCAATACCCCGAATATATGTATATTCAACTCATTTTAAGTGTAAAAACTTGTGAGGATTTCAAACAAAATCTATTACGTCATGGAACCAATGACAATTTATTGTTTGATCACATCTAGCGAAGATCGATGATATATTAGGTGTAATAAAAAGAAATCCATTATTTTTCCATTCAATTTCAAACAAAAATAATGGATTTCTTTTTACTACACCTAATATTACGTAATATGTATTTTGAAATAAGATGAATTACAAAAGTCAATTCACTAGAATACTTATCAGTTATCTGTTTACTTGAAATCCTCAAAAAATCCTATTGCCTTAAAAAAAATAAAATGAGATATATATTTGAATGTAAAAAGAAAGAAAGCGAAAATATTGAGTGCAAGCAACGCGAACAAACCTAATATAAGACCTAATATTCATTGATAGATTTGCTTCATTTTTGTGATTTTTATCTCATTTTAAAATAAACAATCCGAGTACGAAAACCGATTAACAAAGAAAGAGATAATGAAAGATCGATCGATCGATTGACCACGATCCAATTCGATCGAGGAACCAAACTATAAACTTTTCAACATTAAGCAATATACAAACTGCGCATTCAGCGTTAAATAATATATCATTTTCTATGTTAGATAATGCATAATTTCAGGATGTGAAATATTCTGAGAAATTAGTTTATGTATTGGATTAGAACAAAAATTCGTAGCGTTATTTTATTATTAGTTTGTATCGTCTAATGTATCTATTTGTATCGTCTACATATTTTTAAAATAAAATTTGACAATTACATTCAACAGAGCAAAGTTTCAACTTTAAGAATCTTTTTCTTTAACGATTTTGCACGATGATTTTTAAAGGAGCAATTAAAATACTCTTTTTATACAGATAACAAAAAATCACTAACAAAAAATCTTAGAAACATTAAAAAAACGATTTTGTCAACTTTAAGTTTTCATGTTAGAAAGTGAAAAATTTTAAAACAATAAGTAATGATATTAAAGGCAACGTAAAAAATGGTGCACAAATCAACAAGATTATGTAATATAAATTAATAAATATAAAATTAACAAATTAACAAAAAGAAGAGCATAAAACCACTGCACAAGTTGTTTTTTGTGATATTTAATATGTAATTAAGTTTATAAATTATTTAGATGTTTCGGTCACAATTTGGCCATCTTCAGTAAATTTACAAATATCAATAAAAATACAGAATTTATCTAAATTTAACATTTAAATTCAAAGTAAATATAAATATAAATATAAATATAAATATAAATATAAATCAACGCTTTCTTTCCTCTTGTACGAGTACATAATCATAAAATATGATTGCTGAGCCAATCATCATATTGCAAATTATGTATTAAGAACGAGAATTGCTAGATTCTAATTTTAAAATAATTATAATATCGTTAATATCTTCTAGTCAATTTAATAAGAATTAACAATTCGTTACCGTTTTACAGCAAAATGATGAGTCTTAAACAATTCCTTCACGCAGATGGAAACTCATCGTGACATTGTATATTATTTGTCAATACATTCATGTGTGTATTTATATGTGCTATTTATATGTGTATTTATATGCATTAAAAGTTTAGATTATTCTAGAATTATTAATATTTTGAAGTGAGAGAAATCTTTCTTTAGAAAAGGCAAATAAACATCAAGCAAACCTTCAGTGTCACTTTGCTTATTTATATTACTTATTTAGCTTTTTATATATATCATCTCAGAAATTCTTCTTTTAAATAATGATTGTTCTGTGTCTAAAATTCTAACATTATCCTAATCCAATTCATGCTTCTCATTAACTTGATGGTGAGACTACTGACATATCGGTAATGGACTTTCTTATATCGACCTTGTATTCTTTTATTCGTATTTTTAATTTTCTTTTTCTTTGGCCGACGTAAGAAGATTCACAATTCAAATTTTTTGAAAGCATGGCTCAGCATGTTTTATATACTCGTACAAAAGGAAAGAAAGCATTGATATTTATATTTATGACCTTGAATTTGAATGTTAAATTTATGAATGGTAAATTCTGTGTTTTTATTAATATTTGTAAATTTACTGAAGGTGGTGAAATTGTGGCAGAAACGTCTAAATATTTATAAACTTAATTACATATTAAATATCACAAAGAACAATTTGTGCTGTGGTTTTATGCTCTTCTTTTTGTTAATTTTATATTTATCTTATAAATCATACTACAATGGTCTTCTTTACATAAGAGGCGACCTTTTCTTGTTTTTATAAATCATACTACAATAGTCCTCTTTACATAAGAGGCGACCTTTTTTTGTTTTTATAAATCTATCAAGTTTATTGATCGGTTTGTACGCAATATTAAAGTCATGACTGTGTGATACTTTATTAAATTTTTCCGAAACTTTACTTAAACATGGTATTACAAAAAAACTTCTTTATTAAATTAGATTAAATTAGATTAGCTAGAGATTTTCCTTGTTATTTCCTTGTTAATAAATATAATATCATGAACGTTTCTAAATTCGAACCATCCTCAGCAAAAAATATAATAATCACAAAAAAAGACGAAGATCAAAATCAAAATATCCGCATAAGTACATAATATGTTACAAATAATAAAATTGAACATAACGATTAAAAGAATGTATAAAAGATGTTACAGAAAGTCGCATTAATTTCACCAAATTAGATACTGCTCACTGTCATTAGAAAAGAGATGAAACACTAGCATGATTCTCAAGTCAGTTACATAGCTGGATGTAATAACTTCCTGTGTCACCAGCTATAATAAATTATATATATTTTTTGTAATAATTATAAAGTAGATTTATAAAAAAACTGATAAAATCAAACGGCATCGATTTATCTCCATTATGATAACAATGCATCACAGTAATAAATTAGGATCGTTGAATTGTGAATAAAATAAAATTTTTAGTCAAATAATATAAAATGAGCGGAATCGTCAAATGCAAAGTGGCAAAATGTATAAAAAATGTAATGTAGGTCAATACATTGAATATAAATTACTTCATACATTGAATATAGAATATAAATTTTGTTTCAACTTAATAGATTTACTGTCGCGCTTATTTTTCTGAAAATTTTCTATTAAACGAGATCGAAGTTGCGATTTGAGTTGTGCAAAATATTTAAAAATCATATCAGCATCGTCACATACATATGCGTGCATATCACTTCCTTGTTATCTAAATATTGTTCAAGCTCTTTATAGAATCATCAATGTAGCGACACGTGTTCTTACATATCTCTATATCAATGTCAAATCAATGCACTAGTATCAAATTTAATTAACCTAATGTGAGTTAAATTAGCACGATATAGTATAAAATTTAATTATTGTTTTAGTATAAAATAATAAATAATAATATATTTAGTAGGAGCACTTACTTCGGATTCAATTTGACACTATAGATTTAACAGTGTGTATATGTATATCAAAATGTATAGTATAAATAAATGAAAACGCTTTTTTATTTTGAAATATGATCTACATATTATAAGTAGATCAGTTAAAGTGAGTTTTAGCTCACTATAGATATAAACAGAATTCTCATTCCGAATTACAGAACGGCTAAAGTGAATTTTATACACTGAAAGAAAAGGGTTTGGTATTTGTATAATTGCATGATAAAATAATTAAATGCGGTTCAAGAGTTTTTCCATTTTATTCAGTACTTTTATTAGAATTATCAGGAACGTGCAATGCTTTCATTTAGTTAAAACTAAAGGTGATCGAAGTTAAAATTTATTGAATTATACTTGAACATACTACAAATGCGACGAAATCGTAATTCTTAAATGTTGATTAGCGTTTTCATTAAAATTATCTTCTTCTATGACTCATTTTCATTAATACAGATTATCTTTAATTTTTTATGTCCATTTCTATTAATATAGATTAATTTTAATCTCAGTCTAACTTACTCTGTATCTTTTTCTTAGAATTAAAAAAAGATAAAAAAACAAGTTAAATTGAGATTAAAGCTAATATCTACATTGATAAAAATGGACATAAGACAATTAAAATTGATATTGCGTAGTTTTTGTTACCGCGATTCCTGATTAATAGAAATAAACAGTAGAAAGAGTAATTCTGATAGAGATAAAATTATTATAGATTATCTCATTCTTTTTTTCCGAAGAATTAAAACTAACGCTGACTAATAAATAAATTATAATTAAATTATGGCAATTATTTTTGTTCTATAGATATTCATAATTTAATGCAAAAAAGAATATTTCGAAGATGCGAGTTATATGACATTCAATGAAAATTGCTTTCGATATTTTAACCACAGAAATCATTGACGTCTAGGATATAATGTAATTGGAGATGTTCAATTTTGGATGTAAAAACTATGTGTAAAAAAATATGTGTGATAAGAAATGTATGATAATGAGAGACTTTTTTCTTAAAGAGTAGATAAGATTTTTCTTAAAGAGTAAATAAGAATTAATATGGGAATAAAGTCGAGATCACGAGATTTGGGAGTTTATCGGGATAAATATTTTACATGACTATATATGGAAACAACACCCGACGTATCCATCCGCGCGCAATGAACTCAGAAATTGGGGCAACTTATCGTTCGTGAACGCACTCGACGCATTCATTGACTATAACGAGCCCGGGCAATGCAGCTAAATAGATGCCTCGCGCTGCGGCATCTTTCATATGCGTTAACATTTATTTGCTCTGAATAGTGAACTTAATCCTTTACGCGAAATTAAATAATTTGCCTGAACACGCTTACAACTTAGCCGCACGGGATATTGAAATTTAATGTCAATTTAAATTAATTTTATTACTTTTGCAACACAACTCTGATAAAAAATTGTCATACATGTATAAATATTTATAAACATACATAATTTTATATAAAATGTGTACATATTTATACATAAAAATAAATTTTATATTATATAAAAAAATCAAGTTTTAAGAAATATAAAAAAATTACTTATGTATGATATAAAATTGTGCATAATTGTGTATCAGCAATTTTTAAATATTTTCTCAAACTTGTTTGTTTCTGAAAATGAACAAAAATTATGCCTTTAATTATTTTTTATGTTTCCACATTATTATTTCTATTATTTCTATTATTATTTCTATTACACTAAAAAATAATTTTACAAAAGAAAGAGGTACGTATGAACATGAATGGACGTATTTCATATATGATTATTTATGTAGATATGTTTATACTCGTTTATTTTTTACCGAGATTCTATTACACACTCGTTCGAATAAGTTTCCAGTATTTTTTCAATATTAATTCTCTTAAATTGAAATATCTATTAATTAAAACATTTTGTGCGCAATTTTATATTATTTAAAAACAGCGACGCATGTTCTTTTTATGCAAATATTTTGTAATGTCTTTGTGCTTTTCAAAAAATTGTTTAAGAAGTTACTGTATATCTATTTGTTTTTTCAGAATATCACTTAACACTGTAATTGTTTGACACAATGACAAATTATTGTATATTATTTACATGATACTATTTACTTGAAACATGCATACGAAATATAGAAATTAAGATAAAACAAGATCAGTTGCGTATTTACCGTTTTTTATCAAAATAAGATTATCAAAAAAAAGATTATATAGATAATCACGAACTGTCAAACACGTGTCATTTTATGAATACGTTTTTTATTTTATGTAAACTTTATACATAATTTTTAATCAGAAAATATAATTATATCATTGTGAAAATATCAACGCAGATTTGTAATATTTTAATAATACATATTTATTTAGTTGGAAAAAGTAACTTTTTATTATGAAAAAAATAATTTATGTAGAGGAATACATGTTATTAGATATTATAAATACATCATTTGCACATTTATTATTTCAATTTTATATAGAATATGACGCGAGTTCAATACATAGACAGGATTTCCGCGATACACGTTCGAACTGACGTACGACCCTCCATAGGCAACATCAGTCACGAGAGATGTCATTTATTAATCTGACCTTAAAACTCTAGGCATTTGTCCTGCCCATGCAATGTGCAGGTAAAGTAGTTGAATGTAAAAGAATTTATTGAAGGAAAAAATGGTAAATTATATTAAAGTGCTAACTATTTATTGTATGATTATATAATGCAGCCAATCAATGATGTAATAATTAAATAATACCAGCGAATAAATTCATCTTTAATTGATATCACATTTACATAAATGTATTGGAAAATTGAATTGGAAAACTATTATTATAATGACAATGCAAAATAAAAAACGATTGTTTACGACTTATTAGATGCATTTATTCAATATAGAATCAATTATTCTTATTACAAGAAGAACTCGTTCAGAAAATTAAAAAATTACAGATAACTTTGTTGTCAAACGAAATAATCACTAATTATTAAATAATAATCTTATTAAATAATAATCTTTTAAAAAAAGAATTTTTTTTCTCCTTCAATATTGTACTGATGATACTATTTCGCGATGTAACAAAATTAGAAATTCCAAAAATCAATTTCATATTATATAAGTACGTTTAGGCATACCTACATAGAAAATTTTTTAAATACTTAGAACGGAATGTATTCTAAAACGATAACATTAAATAATAACAGATCTCATCGCCAATTTAATGTGAATGCTTTGTCTCAATATAAGTAATTATGATCAAATGTTTGTAAGTAATTATGATCAAATTAATTTTCCACTTAACTGTAAGTAATTATTGTAGCTTTATTTTTAATGATATTTAGAGATAACAAGATAAACAGATAATATTATGATTTAATATACTGGATACATGCATATTCCAGATCCATATCACAAAAAGTTCTAACAGAATTCGATCATTAATTCTAAGTTTGTTTTTGGATACGAAGAGAATTCTTTTTATGAAAAATTTAAAAAAAAAATTCTAAGAAATGAACTCAGAATTGATGACATACGATTGAATTTTTTTAAACTTTCTGTGTTATCTGCGATATTACACATATGTCATGACATTTTTTTACATTTTTTTAAATTATATCAAAAATTAAAATAAAAACAGAAAAATTATTTAAATAATTATTTTTTACAGTTGCAAATACTAAAATGTTAAGTCACCATAATTTGCAAGTAAACGTTTTCTTATCACGCACTTTTACGCAACATATTTACTAGACATCAACATTAAAAAAAATATTCATTCACTCTCTCATTTGCATAATGTTTGCTTAACACACTTTTGAAACTTCCTTTATGCTACAATATTTGAGAGAGATATTTAAATTTTGATTGTGAAACAAAGGAAAAATACAAATGGTGTATCATTTATAAACATATTATAAAATATTATAGTCATATATACTCTCTACACACTCTCACACACACACACACACACACACACACACACACACACACACACACAATATGTATGTA
>Ga0157364_1006582_pt1 | contig 11958 bp, 5 predicted proteins | sample AttsexASBM2_FD_111476 | JGI IMG/M metagenome (GOLD analysis project Ga0157364, IMG submission 111476) | Fungus gardens microbial communities from leaf cutter ant in Ribeirão Preto, State of São Paulo, Brazil - Atta sexdens ASBM2 | ecosystem: Host-associated > Fungi > Mycelium > Unclassified ...
CACGCACGCACGCACGCACGCACGCACGCACGCACGCGCATACACACACATATATTTATGAATGGTTTCATATTCCTCTGAATCGTTCAAAAATATCAGCAAACTGTTTCCTGTAACATGTCATCATATTATAACTGATATATTTTTATTAAATTGGAAAAAGCTTGAAATAGTATACACATACAATATATTTGTTCTAATTAATAATAATTATTATATTATTTATACTATATGTGATTTGCATAATTCGTTTCCTTTATTGAAGTATTACAATATTGAAGTGTGATAATATTCGAACTAAACAACCGTGTAAGATTAATAAAATCTAAAATATATTTACTATATTTGCTAGAAGTTATTATTTATAAATTTCTAAAATTATGCAGAGTATCTTTATTTCTTAAACCCTTCCCTTGTGTAAATTTAAAACTATTATATCAATTATACTAGCAGGAAGAAAAAAATTATCGTTTGTCTAACATCGTATCTCACAAGAACGCGATAAGATTTTATGGAAACGTGAAATCTCTTTTGGCTTTGCGCAGTTCATTGAATTTTACAAACCATTAATACTGACCAGGTAAACAATTTTTTATGCATGAATATGTATAAATATGTATAAATATAAATAAACACGTATAAATATTCATAAACATGTATAATTATATATGAAATATGTCTATGTTCATATATTCTTCTTTCTTTTGTAAAATTACTTTTTAGTAGAAATTTAATATAATTTAAAATAATAATAATAATGTGAAAAATAATTAATAATTAAATAATTAATAATTAAATAATTTTCATATTGTTCTAGAAAAAAATAAATTTGAAAAAATGTAAAAAAATTGTACATGTATAATTATATATATAATTATACATAAATAATTTTTACATTTTTACATTTTTTTACATTTTTTCAAACTTGATTTTTTTCTGAAATAAATAATGCGAAAATTATCTTTTTAATTATTTTTAATGTCACGTTACTTATATTTAGTTAATTTTTAATTTCACATTACTATATTATTATTTCTATAAAAAGTAATTTTACTAAAAAATAATTTTAAAAGAAAAAAGGAACATGTATGGATTTATTTCATGTATAATTATACATATTTATTAATATTTATGCATGTTTATGTATATTTATATTAATATTTATGTATGTTTATATATATTTATATATTTATATATATTCATGCATGAAAAATTTTTTACCGGGGACGGATTCATGTTCAAGGCTTTTTGATAGCACATTTGCGAGAGACAGACCAGTAACATGCGATATCGTGAACTTAAGTTTATCACACCATGTAGGAAAGAGCTTAAATCAGCACAATTACGAAAATAGAACATTAATGGCGATGCGGAACCCTCCACTCACGATGGCTGCCTCTAATCGGCATATTGACATATACATTTTACGCAGGTCGTTTGTTTCTCTTTTTTTTATTACAAGCGCACATCGAAAGTTACTACGGAATGGTCCATGCTTGCTTGTGCGACATATGACATCCGATGTGAATAACTCCAGTGTACCCTTATTTTCGAAATTCTGTTCCATTAACGTTCGCAAATTATCTGCGAATATCTGTCGAGAATACATCTTGTCTAAGCTAACAATATACGTCATATTTACTACTGCGTAGCATTGATGCTTCTACGCCGACACGGAAAACATTTACTGTTCAATATACATATATATCTTTTAATGATAGATGTAATAAAATTTATTGTTGAAAAAGACAATTAATAATCATTATCTAAGAAATATCTGAATTTACTTCTTAAACATGTATAGGGAATATGTGAAAATTAATTTTCGGAACATACTTTCTGTACAAATGTTTCGTAGTTATGACTTTTGTGAGCTATATGGAAATCAAATGATAACCAGTTATGAGTCGACAACAAATTTTAATTCTTCACAAAATAAAATTTAATTAATCTCATGAATATTCCGACCGATCGAACGAGAGAATAATAATAATTGCTATCGAAATTGCTACCATGTACTAACCTTTCTAAATTAAAATCACTGTTCTCATCAACTGAATAAGGAACTGCGTAATGTAATAATCATATAAACGTTTATTTAAAATACATACTTTTATACATATTTTATTTATTCCTACAGTATCTTATTATTATGCTGAATTTTTTATGTTTCAAGTATTAGTCGAAGAAATCGGACTCACGTTATCACGAAATGTTGCATCAAGTATTCGAGGGTAATGTGTTTCTAATAAATGAAAAATTGCAGATCAAATGAGTTGGCGTATTGCTTCTTGACTTCTAAGAAATTCTTGTCGAGATTCATCGAGTTTTAATATACGAGTAGGAATTTCTTTCATAGATTCAGGTCAGTTATAAAAAGGTGAATTATGAAAGAGTTATGCTTGTTATTGTACATATTTTCTATTTTTTCCTCAGGAATTTAATTAGTAACATACAAATATTTTCAAATTAATTTTACTCTTTTCCTTATCTCCCATTTAAATATTTCCGAAATTTAAAGAAAAACTGAAACGCTTTAGTCAAAATATGCAAGAAGAAATCTTAAAGTGATAGCAAGGTTAAGATTATAGATAAGATATGAAAGAAATTTAAATTTTAGCTGCTTTGAGCCGGTATTTATAATCCGTTCTTATTTCAAGATCGTCTTAAATAATATGTTAAGATACTAATACTGTGTTCTGTAATTAATTATAACATTTTAAAACTGTTTTTATTTAATTTAATTTAAGTCAGCCTTAAATATAAAAACTGATCATGCATACCGATCATAGCGTTCAAAAATCAATATTGTAGCTTTGAGGGCAGCCAAAAACACGTACACAGAATCAGAAGATTGTGGATTCTTATATAAAATGTATAAAGCTGGAAGATTATATCAAAAAGTGATATATTTTATGAACGTGCATTGTTATCTAAGAAGTAAATAAATTATTTCACTCTATTTTCTAATTTCTCATAATAATCTATGATATATTCTTAATTATATCATGATATATTCTTAATTTATTAAATACCATATTTAATAGATATACCTTAATTTATTAAATAATATATCCTTAATTTATTAAATACCACATTATTTAATAGAAGTCGTACCAAGAGAAAATTAATAATTCGGTAGGAATAATTTATGTGTTGCTTACAAAGGAAAGAGTTATATAGATCCCACAAATTTCGCACCATTAAAACTGGCGTTGTAAAATTATATTAAACGTGAATTGTGAAGTGACGTAAGCTGCCCAACATTCAAATGCATAATTCAGTAATTATTCTCCACGTTAGATTAAATCATCAGAGGATCGTTCGTTTATATTGCCTTCTATGTGAAGAGCCGCGAAAGTAATTGATAACGAGAGCAACTTGCTCTTCTTCTTTCTGATGACTTGGGTTTTATGACTCGCACGCTAGACTCTCTTCCATGATGAAACAGAGTGGGTGATACAACATTATTGTATTCTTACGCGGCGATATTGAACTTCAATACATTTAAAATGAACACTTCGATACGTCAAAAGTCGAGCAGTCTGGATTAATTTATTGTTTCCCCATAAACATATATAAGAAATAAATCAATACATTAAACTGTAAATCTCAGATGTGTTTAGGCAAGAAATGTCATATCGTAACTACATATGCCATACTGGCATACATATGATTGCCAAAATGCATTGACCTACGATTACGACTCATATTTCACAGCACAGTTATAGTTATCTTTATGCTACGGCTTTTAAAATCTCATTGTAGATGCCTCTTTATATGCGATCGAAACATTTGGAATTGACTGCGTTCAGCAGAGAATACTGATAAATTTAAAAGCATTCAGTGATTCTTTAATATGACTGGTTCTTACATTTAAATCCATGAAGAATTAAAGTCAAGAATCAATCATATTAAGGACTTGTTAAGCAGTTACTGTTTCTAATTTTCTCTGCTGAAAGCAATCATCATATGAGGAACTTCGTTGACGTTGAAAGTCTTTCTTATTCTTCTGATCACAATTATCTTTATTTATATGTAAATTGCAGATATAATTAGATGGGATATTAGTGGAAATGTTGATTGTAGCATTCTACTTTTTTTGACCCGATATATAAATGCCATATGCATTTACAATCTAGGAATGTTCGTATTTCTTTATCAGGAAACATAGTAATATTTCAGCGCTAAATCAACGACATAAGTAACTAACACTTCCGCGACACTGATGCAACGCATTGTTCGATATTTACCTATATCATTTGTGAAAGTCCAGCTGATCCACAGTTATCCAGAAACTTGTTGCGCTTTTCTGCGCGTCATTATGCAAAATTCTTTGGTCCATTTAGATAATTTAAAAAGTACATCATAAAAAAATATTTATATATATTAAATATTAATATACTCGGAACGCTATTATTTTTCATCAAAATGATAGTGCATTCCGAGAAATATTTTTTGTGATCATACTTTTTAAATGTAGTGTGCGCAACATTTTAGCGAAAGATTTTATTTATATGCTTTGGAAGAAATATTTCATACATAATTGTATTTTTTCTCCAGATATATAATTATATATAATAAGTTCTGCATTCATATGACGTCAAAATCATATCTCAACAAATTAAACTAGCAATAACGCTGCAATTCTCTAGAAGTATGATGTATGTCATATAATATTATTACAATTTCGTTAAGTTGATATTTCACTTGTAATATAAATTTTAATAATAAGAATTATCAGACATGTTGATGAAATGTTAAATTAAATTAAAGATCTTTAAATACTTATATTAAAATTTGTAATTATGTTGAGAAGAATTGAATGTCTCATCTTTTACATATAATTTTTATTTAGATCATTAGTGATCATTCTCTGCTAAAATACATTTCAACTAATTATAGAACTTTTTTACTCGAAATGTTTAAAGGATGAACTATCTAATTTTATTTATATTTACCTGATTTTTTGATATTTGAGAAATGATCTCAAAAAATTACGAGCATAAGTTTTCTTTAAATATTGAGTCGGGGAAAAAGTTTCTTCATATTTTTTAATTTAAAAAATTGTATATACAATATCTTTGTCAAAAATGAACAAAACTTAAATTAAAAAAAAGAATTTTAAAGCTTGAAATCTATTTTCGAAAAGTTATTATTTTTCGAGTTTCTATTTGTTTGATAATTTTTACATTTAAAAAACTACTAAAAAAGATGAAAAATTTTTTTTTCACTTTGGAGGTGTCTCATGTGCTCAAAAAAAATTTTCTACTACTATTGTAAAAGCTTGACTTATTGTAAAATCATTTTTTAAAAATGTTCCTGATTCTTTTTTGCTGAATTATTCGCGAGTGAAGTAAAGGAGCATTCTGACTTTGATTGCTCATGACTCCGATAAAAATCATCATACCGCAATTTAAAAAACAGATTCTTAAAGCTGAAATTTTGCTTTAATGATATAATTGTAATGAAAATTTTGCAATAAATGAAAAACTTTTGTAAAAAAATTTTTAAGTATAACGAAGAAACTTTTTCCCAATATTTTTCTCTCTAATTTTAATATTTTTCTATCTAATTTCTGAATCCATGCTATTTATACTACATGCACTCTTAATATTCAGTCAATGAATGAGAATAAGCAGAGCTAATTTAAAAAAATATATAGTTTCTCATTTTAAAAAGTTATTCGTTGTCATTACTTTTTCGTTATTTTTCAGAAAATTATTGAGTTTAGCTCACTTACGTCCAATATTGATAAAATTAGATATTTTTCACAAAACAGCCGAGTCTCGTATTATTAAAAATAATCGCCTTCTGAGAACCAAGATATTAATCATTTTTTATCACTATTCATGTTTGGAAACCTGTTATATTGAAGAAAAACAGCTGTACGTAAGCATATGCTTTCAAATTTTTTGATATACTTTAAATTACATAAGAAAATATTTATTTTTAATTAAAGCAGAGAATACGTAGACATACATTTTGAATCACAAATTATTCTGTGCTATAATTTAAATTATAAAGGAAATTAGTGTTTTTATTAAATTGAAACAGAAAATATGTATTTTATTTTGAGGAACTTATTGATGTTGCAAGATGTATCTTCCAACAAAATAAAATATTAGTAAATATTATTTTGTTTTAAATTGTAAATAATTTACCAATTATTAAAAAAAATTCTTTAATTCGTTCATTAATATCAATTTTTTAAAAATAAATTCAGTCAAATGACCTATTAATATGATTCTTTTGTATCATATCTTGGAATATTTAAATGAAATTTATGTCAAATTTATTTAAATAATCATGCTCATATCGCTACTTTTCATAAGTGTGACAGGTTCCCTAATAAAACCTGAATAATGAATTTTAATGATTAATATCTCAGTTTACAGAACAGTCACGTTTGTTTTTATCAGATTTGATCATTTTGTATGAAAACATGTCAAATAAGCCTAATTTTCTCCAATTGCATGTGAGATAGCTGAACTCAACAATTACTAAATTTAAATCAAATATGTTTATAAACATTAATATTATTGTAACTTATTTATACAGTATGAAAGAATATATTTCAAGATTCACTTCAAGTATTGAAAATCCATTGTATACATGTAATATAAATTATATATTTTCAATAATGACTATTGGAACGCAGTCTAAAATATAAAATATAAAATATCTTAGTAATGAGTAAAGAGAAATGAAACAATAGACATATTGTATTATGATTACACTTATTGCATATAACCTTTTATTATATATAATACAATGTTAAACTGTAAACATATTTGCATACTTGCATTTAAAAAAATTTCTGTATTCGTTCGTTTATCATAATATAACAACAACACAACTTGAATAATTTGAAGTACAATAGATTTCTAGAGACATTAATGCAAAACATCTTTCAGCGCCAACAGTACCGAAATGTGCAATCCGATTCATTCAATAGAAACTAAAGTAATGATAAAATAACGGCTGATTCGTTATTGTAAAATGTAACGACATTACCATTATCATTATAAACAGAAAACAGTAATGATGTTTACCAGAAAAAAAGTAACGGCTTTACAAGTAATGCGTTACTTCTCAATTCTGAATAAGTTATATCGTAGATGTGCATGACATCGTAGATCTGCTTATATTGATCTAAATTTTATATCCTTTCATTTGTACACGCATGAAAATAAACACCTAAAGTATTCCAAATGCACTAGACTATATAAACTAAATAAAATATATTAAAGGTATGTGAACTAAATAATTCTAAGATGAAAGTACATGAGAAGTAAATTTAAATTTCAGTTGAAATAATTATAAGAATCTTTTTTATAATTGCAATTTTTTCATTGAAATAGCTATGTAAATAATTAATTTTTAAATAATACGTGATTAATCCAGATTAAATGCGCTTTCGGTCTGGGGCTACTATAAAAATCTCGTTGTGTCTCGTATTATAAATTTTCAATTAAATTCCACCTACGATAATTGTTTTCGTTCACTGGCATGAAGTTTGTCGTCACCGACGCAGGTGCGCATCCGGAGGGTGACGTTGCTCATCCACCCCACCATACACCGTAGACTTGCCATCGTATATAAAAGCCGTAGTCGCGATACGCTAGGTTTGAGTTTAGTCGCTGACCTCTCTTCGAAATTAACCCTTTTTTCGTAAATAAAAATTTCCAAATTTCGTGGACGCGCGCAATACGTATCCGTAGTTTAAAGCGACATTTCGTTCATATTTGCAGAAGTGAATAAAAGTGATATATTCGTCAAATTTTCAAGTGTAAAAGAGAAGACAGAAAGGTGAAAGTCGTCGACAAAACATTAAACAGTACAACAATTCTAACATGTATATATATATATATATATATATATATATATATATATGATTTGTTTTGTAGTGTTATTATCTTTAATTTTATTTATATATAAAGAATTAAAAATCTAAATAAAAAACAAGAACAAACAAATTTTAGATTAAAAATATTTAAAAATTTTTATTTAAGTGTTTGTAATAAGGCATTTCAAATTTTTATAAAAACACACATACAGTCATGTGCAAAAGTGTAAAAGTGTTTAAATAAAGTATACTTACAATTTTCGCGCATTTTATTATTAAATATCTCAGGAAAAAAGTCTCAAAGAGATTTTTGATCACGCACTTTAAAGCGTAAAAATAGGACTTTAAATTTGCGTTTGAATCTTTTATCTACAATATTTTGTTTCTAAATTATATAAAATTAAAAAATTATATCTTTGCAATATCTTTGCAATATTTTCTTACTTTAAAGCGTTACAATTCAATGAAACATCAGCAATCAAAATTTAATATAAAATTATCTGAAAATAGGCTTTCTAAGCTTTAAAATGTTTTTTGAAAAAAATTTGTACGGTATTTTTTTTGCAAAGAAATCATATTTTTTGGTATATGATGTTTTATTGTGTAATAATTTTTTAAAATTAATGACAAATGAAATTGATGATAAAATTTTTTTAAAAATTTGAAAAAAAATTTATACGGATAAAGCACATTATACGAGGGCAAGTCAATAAGTTTAGAAAAACATAGTAAAACACATTTTTTTTGATCGATTCATTTTTATTTTTCAACATAGTCTCTTTTTAGCTCGATACACTTGATCCAACGATTCTCCAACTTTTTCAAGCCGTCTGAATAATATGATTTGTTCAAATCTTCAAAATAAGTCTCTGTTTCGGCGAAACTGTTGAGCTGCTCTCTGGTGGTAAATCTCTTTCCTCCGAATCATTTCTTCAGATTTGGAAACAGGAAATAGTCGCAGAGGGCTAAATCTGGTGAATATGTTGGATGGAGAAGCAATTCGTAGCGGAATTCGTTGCATTTGGCCATCGGTGCCGGGCACATGTGAACTCGGGCATTGATGGAAGAGTACTTTCTTCTTCGCCAAATGGGGACGATTTTTCTTTAAAATATTGTTGAAATGGTCCAATAAGGCTGCGTAGTAATCGCCATTGATCGTTTGCTTCGACGGAAGGTAATCGATATGAATACCACGTGCATCTCAAAAAACTGACCTTTCCAATCGATTTTAAGAGGGCGAAGGTCTTCGTCGATGAATCAAATCAACAATATCGTGGACTTTATCGATGATTTCTGGCGTAGCAGCTTCAATTGAACATCCCAAACAAGGTGCATCATATGGATGTACGATCACGTTTAAATTCATTCACCCAATTGTATACAGTTGCAAACGTTGATGCAGATGTGCTATGAACATTATCCAACTCGATTTTAATCGATTTCTTTCGATTAAACCGAAATTAAACCGTTAAACCTTTCATATGTAGATCACTGCACGAAACTCGTTTTTTTCCATGTTGCAAAAAATACAAAGGTTGTTCGCTCAAAATTTGATAATAATCAGCTGATAGATGCTACTTGTCAAAAAGTAATGACATGACTGCGAGTGCAGATTTTTTAAGAATTTATTGACTTGCCAATAAACATTTCTTTTTTTTGTCTCTTTGTCGTATACTTTTTAGTTTTGAAATTAAAAATATTTTTAAAAAAGCAAGTTTATACATTATATCATACAAATTTTTTCCAAATTTCTTGCATATGGCTGCGTCTTATTTTATTTATTGACTATGATTTAGTTTAAAAATAAAATTGATAATAACATTATATTGTACATATATGACTGATAAAGTAAAAAATTACTGAAAGTCATACAATAATAGTGGATACAATAGAAATTAAATAATGAAAAGATTTGATTTTAGAAAATGAAGTGCTTAGTTTTCTAAACGTTAAATCAACACCATATGAATTGAAGTAATTTTTCTTTGTATAAGTAAAACAAAACTGTCCGTCTTAAAATCTTTCTTATAATCTCACTCTTAAAATTTTATTTCAATTTATTCAGAAAATAACATTTTTTTAAAAGAAAAATAAACTAAAACCGACTTACAGGCAAACAGATCACATTTCCTAAACATAATATCCAGTTGACAATTTATAAAGAAAAGGATCAGCTGAAAGAATCATATGTCGTCGACTTCAAAAAATTCTGGCACTTTGATAATCCTCGTGCAGATTTGTAAGATCATGTTAATCTTTTGCTTCGTTGGATGCACGGCCGGTAAGTGAGACATAATTTCCACACAATTTTTTATTGCAGTTTTATTTTTCTTGATTTATATTAATTACAATCAGATTACAAAAACGTTTTAGACAAATGTAACACACTTTCTTCATACAAAAAGCAAAAATTGTATTCAATTTGAAGAACAAATTTCAGTCAAAATGACATAATTTTGACTAATAAATAAAAGTTGACGTAATAATTTTTAATTACAAGATTTGAAAAAACTTTTAGACTTCTGAATTTGTGAGACCACCTCAAAGTCTTTTTGTAGTTGTAATGTCGATATCAATTTTTGTTTTACAAAAATTGTGTAACTATTTTAAATTAAAATAAAGTCGTCTTGATTTTCTGTTGATTTTACGTCATGTTCCCTGGAAACACGTACAATATGTTGAAAGACGTATTTCGAAAATTTTGCTGCATTCTGATATTGTGAAACATATGTAATATAAAAGATTTTTCAAAGCATTTAATATTATTTTATTGCTCGTAAAACTTATCTTGAAGGATTTATACATTATTCACTATAAGAATCAATCTATATAATTATTAAGAATGGCTTTTTTCAATTAATAAATAATCAACTTTACTTACTAGATGAGAAGAGCTATTAGAGTCTAGCAAGATATAACGTATGCCATAATTATAATGTTTTATTAAAATCTATATAATATCTATATAATAAAATCTATATAATAAAATAAATATTTGAATATAAACAATATTCAAACATTTCGATCTTTTTCCAATGGTTCTCTTCAGTGAATGTATACAAAACATACATATGCTTACTTGTACAATTTATTATATAATTGAACCTATTGTGAATATAATTATATATTTATTATATAATTATATAATTATGGTTCTGACGCCCATTGTCTCAAATTAAATTATTCTAATATCATCCATGTTTAACAAAATTCATTATTTGCGGCAGAATCGACACTCAAGAATTATGATTTGATAACTATGTACTTCATGACTATCAATATGATATTATCATTATTGTACTAAAATAAAATTATAATGTAATATAAGCTGTATATAAGCTGTAATATGTTATTTTAATTAAATTTTTAATTAAATTTAATTAAATTAATTAAAATATTGTTATCTAAATTCCTCAGTTTATTGATTCTCCGATCGACAATTATTGTGTGACATTTTGCAAATGTGCATTTAATATTGACAATTATATTATATTGTACTTTCTAACATGTACATTGTGGTGGGAATAATTTGTCTAAGTGGGGAACAATAATTCTAAAACGGAAGATAGTTATCTAGTAATAGTTCTATATCATTTTGTTTATTCAAGCCTGTTGTCTGTTGTTTCAATATGTATCATCTTAGATCTACTTTTTTACATATGAAGATTTATTATCTAATAATGGACATTATTCCAGTCGAATTCATGTTTTTCTTTTAATTTATCAGGTATGTAAATATGAAACCGGAATTTACCAATAGATGGTCATAGCTATCAATGCAGTTGCCGTCAGACGGCGCCATTGACGCCATTTCCTTGTTCTGACATCTGACAAAAATTTTCAACTCACAACAATATAAGTTTTATATAACAGTATAGTTTGTAATAGCGTTGAACATGTCGAATTTTGTGCCTGGAAACTACAATTTGCGGACAGCATTGATTTTCTGTTATATTTCATATTGTCATAACTGGAGTGTTATGATAATTTGAAGAAAACTGCTGCAGAATCGCATCGAATGCTTGTCGAAGCTTACGGTGAGCATGCTCTTGGTAAATCACAGTGCTTTGAGTGGTTTAAAAAATTCAAAAGTGACGATTTTGACGTGA
>Ga0157364_1006583_pt1 | contig 11957 bp, 7 predicted proteins | sample AttsexASBM2_FD_111476 | JGI IMG/M metagenome (GOLD analysis project Ga0157364, IMG submission 111476) | Fungus gardens microbial communities from leaf cutter ant in Ribeirão Preto, State of São Paulo, Brazil - Atta sexdens ASBM2 | ecosystem: Host-associated > Fungi > Mycelium > Unclassified ...
TATCGATTATTTTATGTATTTATTTGAACCATATGAAATTTCAAAATTATAGAAACTTTACAGAAAAAAAAAGGAATTTGTAGATTTGAAAATCTCAGAAATCTGGATATTTAAAAGAAGATCTGAAAATTGTTAAATATACATATATTGATATTTGATAAATTGTCTGAAGAGGTTCTGAAGAAGTCTCAGTTTTTATTGCAAATGTGCCATTCGAGTCTACATCATATATAACATCTTATTTAATCGGTTAGGCACCTTCAGAGTTTCAAGTCAGTTTCAAGAGAGGAACATGTGAAATCGTTAATCCTGATAAAGCGTATAACACGTTACGGTCTTATCAAGTTGCATTTTCGCGAGCCCACCCGACACAGGTATCGATTATGTGATCGCGCACGATAAAGTCACGACGACGACGAATCTCCCCGGGCGTTAATTCTCCCCGACTGTCGCGCCGAGTGAACTTCCGTGCTGCGGTTCTCTCGTCTAGGTAAATCAGTGATGGGTAACGTCTGCGGCCATTATCAGAGGCAGCATGTAGGAAGGAAGGAAGGAAGGAAGGAAGGAAGGAAGGACGAACGGACGGACGGACGGACGGACGGATGGACCTCGAGGACATATGTTCTCGCGGGAAGGATCGGAGATTAGCGGCGCCTCAGGATCACTGGAGCAGCATGATCCGATGCGAGGCGCGCTCACTCGATCGCGCGTTCAGTGGCCTTGAAATAATTACATTGGTTCCCCCGTCGTCGTCGCTCCTAAGCGACACTTGCTCTCGTTCCCTTAATGACGCGTTTTGCGACGTCATCTGGAATGCCCTCTCGATGGAGGTAACGCGAGGTTTCCTTTTGATACCGCCGAAAAGGCGGAGATGCGCGCTTGTGATTTTGAATTGGAATAGAACGTCGGGAATTAATATATTAAGTTCTATTGTATACAAAAGATTTCATATAAGATGAGAAATATATTTCAAAAACTTAGTTTTCGATAGAAAAATTATTGAAAATATCATAAAATGTGTCAAGAATGCGATAAATGTATGATAACAACAATACTATTGCATTAACGATATATCTTTGGAAAATATTTTTATTACATTTAATTTTTTTGTTTAAAATAATTCTCTCTATTCTATGTTAAATCAATTTCACTCGAAAACATTTTTTAATTTACTTATACGTATATATGCCAATAAACAATATATACCAAAATAATCGGAGAAGAAAATGAGAGAAAAATAGACTCGACTGACGCTTATTTATTGCCCGATTAGTCGTTTATTGACACTCGCGATCGAATATGAAAGCACTTAATTAGCCATAATGAATCGTCAATGAACGTCCACTGCCTCAAATACTTTAATATCCAAAAAAAAAGGAACTATTTTTAGAGAGATTTTTAGAGAAAGAGAATTAAGAGAGATCGGAGTAATATCGAGGAACACAATGAAATAGAATAGGTCATGGTGGAGGAAAGTATGCAACGGATGCCTCCAGCTTCCGGGACAACCTGCTCTAGTCTACATTCTCAGAAGGGTAAACAACCCCGGCGTTTGTTTACCTATTCACTCGCTCTCTCACTTTTAAAGCTTTTCAAACGATATTCAAGCTCATAGCTCCTTAAAGTATCTGAATTGCACCGCAAGAACATGCGTATGCCTTTATCTCCCTGATTTTACATTATGTATTTCTTTCATTGCGATAAAGCAGCTAGTAATAAACGAATTTTTCTAAACTTGTAACACCGTTAGATCCCCCAGTATTTCAATTTGATTTACATTTTTTTCTTTTACTACAGTGAATTATTAATTTAATTATACTATAGTACGAATTCCAAATTATCAGCTTTATCTTTGAAAAATTGCTATAAAATTTTTCGCTGAACGTACGAATTATATTTATGTACATCAATAATATATGAATATAATTTTTCGATTATGTATAAATATAATATTTATATTTCTTTTTAATAAATAATAAAAGATAATATCTAAGATAATATTAGAGATAATAACAACTATATAAAATAATAACTATATAAAATATGATATTTTAAATATTTATTTTATTTAATAAAATTTTAATAATTTTCGACATATCAATTTGATCTTAACACGAGATAAAATTAAATTTTATTTATTATTCTGTTTGCATATTGTTTGCATGGAACTGGATATAATTTTTGCTAAGTGAAGTGAGACATGGAATCTTAGAAATCGAGAACCGCGGGAGGAATGATATATCCTCTCACCCTCGTCCGAGAGAGGACTGTCATGGCAACAACGATCCATCCGTCTGCTTATCCGTGTCTCTTCTCACTATCTCGATTCTCGCGCATTTTCCGGCCACTCTGTCTCGTTTCCATTCGTTTCTCCCTAGTTTCTCCTTTCCAACGTCCATTCACTCACCCACCTGTCAGAAAATTAAAGTGCTTCGTCCGATTTCTGAGAGATTAGTATCGTTCGTCGGGTGAAAGTGCGTATTTCAGAAATAATACAAGTATGTACGTTGCGAGAGTATTGCAGGATATTTTATATCAAATGGCTGTAAAATTAATTAAATCTTACTCTTGCCTTAATTTTATTTTTTTATATTATATAAATAAAATGTTTGAACTAATCAAAATTTTTGTAGATATATATATATATATATATATATATATATAAGATTAAACTACAATAATTTATACGTATTTTTAACAAATTTTGTAAAGTAAATAAAAAAAGCTTATTTTTCTAATAAAATTGAATGATATTATTTCATCTGTTTCAAAAATTCAATGTGACAAATGTACTCTCCGTAACAAATACGCATAAACTTATCGGATGACCTGATATTTGAAAGTTCAGCACAGCGGGATATAGTGCTCTTGATTGAATTAAATATATAATCGGTGAAACGTCCAGTTATTTCTTTTCGAGCGACGGTAATTTTCGCAAAAAGATCTCTCAATTGCGTAATTTTCCACATCCATTAGCGGGATACGATTTCAGTTGTACTATCATTCTTAACATCGCTGAAATGCGTTCCGAGGGTACAATCGTATCTCTACCAACGTAATGTAAATTTATGAGTCCGATATCGAGTTACCGCGATTGCGAGAAATCACGTACGTTACACTAACATCGCTGATGGAACATTCTTACAAAAGAATTCGCGGACGATGCACCCTTCGCCTCGACTGAAATTCCTTTTTATTCGTAAAACTCACGTTTCTTCGCTCGAATATGAGCGATGGCACAAGAGTGACTAAGGATGACACGGCCGATGAATCCGTCTAAGACGGATGAATAAGCGACTGATTCGTTCGATTTATAAGGGCCCGCTTTGAAATTAATCACATGACCTTGCCATGCACGCTGCATGTATTCTGCGGTCATGCATATATAATGTTATTTTAATAAAATTTGTCCAGTGTATTAGAAGCACGTTATTTCCAATTATTTTTATACAATCATACGCGAAATTTTTATATTACATTCGCGCGTATTAATATGTACGTAGAAAATCCTTTTCTTTTTTACCTCAGACGATTTAAAGAAATTTAGAGAAATTAAGAACGCTGATTGAAATTTAATATGTTAATTAAGTAATCTTCCCTAATTGTAATTAATATCGACTTCGTGTATGTTCAATAAAATTCTCAACGATTTATTTATTATTAATTTCACTTATAATAGTTTTATAACACTTAAGTTTTTTTCAAGGAGTTATTAAATCGAAGTACACTAGATCTATCGATTCATTCGTTTTTTTGCTGGATTTATGTCGAGCAGATAGGATACGTCGTGTTTGGGGGAAAAAGTTTCTAGATAAATGTCGTTGTGCAGTATGCGTTCAGCTCTGCAGTCGATCATCGCGGAATCACGATAATCGAGTTGAAAACGATAATGCTCGTGCACTTCGCTGGCGTCGTTCATGAGGATTGTAAAACGGAACGAAAATGCAATCAGGCCGCTCGATAGTTTTGATGGTTTCACCGTAAAGCAACTTTTACGGCAGTCTAATACTGCAGACGTGTTTAAATTTTAGAGAGAATTTTAATCTCTTACAACTTTTTCTCTACAACTATTCCTCTTTTTATATTCATTATTCTTATCTAAAATCAATCAGTAATTCTCATAACGTATTTAAACTATGCGAAATTGATTATTATTAAGCATGTGAAAATTGTTTTTTATCATAATAGAAAGATAAAGTCATTAACATTTTCAGAACTCGAGGAGAAAAAATTGAGGAAAACACATTTTTATTTCATGCTATAGAAATATGGATCTCTGTGTGAGAAGCGAATCAGAATTAAATTTTGTAATTCCTCTTAATAAAATTTTATTTCATAGTGAAAATATTCTTTAGAGAAATAATTGTTTGCCGTATTGTTAAAGTATGGAATGATAACTACTCACTAAAAATATATATCTTACGCTTTTTCGTTTCGGCGAGGCGACCGGCATATATGAAAATTTAATCAGTCGCCTGATTATCCACCGATGACATCGGGCAATGGCTTACGATATTTTTTGCATGCCAAATCTAGCTAGAAACTATTAATCGTCTAGTCGTTATCTCTCGCGTGACATTAAAATTCCAGTTGATCCTACGAACGTCATGCCACGGTATGAAACATTCATCTGATGAGATAAAGAAATGCGGCCACTCCTCCTCGAGATGCTCGCTCTCGACGGGTCATGAGGTTAAAGTTCAGAGAAATCGCGGAAAAGCGCAGACGCTCACGCAAACTAGCCCACGTTGGGACGAATTAATTATGAGTAATAGAGCGCTAGTCAGGATCAGAGGGTTGAACCGGAGATTGGATCGAGTTCGGGAGAAATAAAGGATCCTGACACATCGTCCCGTAACACGTATAGGCTCGCGATTGGGGTGAGGACTAAAACTGTTAGGAGAGGGTCGGTGACGGCGGCGCGGCGCGTCGACGGCGCGAGGACTAAAACTGTCAGCCTTGACAAATCTACGAGCGACGTCCTAATAAATTCAATTAAACAATTATATCCTCTCCCCCGTCTGTGTTCAAGCGAGGAGGGCGAGGTCGAAGTAAGAAGGGGGAGAGCCATTTCTGAAGTTTATAGCCGGTCTCAGATCAAGCGTGGCGCGCGGCCCGGGGGATGTCCTGGAGGGCGGTTCGTCTTAATATAAAGCGAGTTGGTAAGTTTGGTACTACCAGCCAGCAGAGGCTAACTTATAATGCGATTTGTTTAATCGGCGCCAACTACTTTGTTCCGCCCAGCGTTTTCCGTCGTTATCCTTTAAGAAGGACGCGGAGCCACGAAGGAAGGAATTCCCTTCTTGCCACCCTCATCGTTCTCCCGCCAAGGTCCGACTCATGCTATCTCTTGTAACGATATGTAGTATCGAACCACCTCTTGTCTCTTGCGTAATAGAGCATTAACTGCTTGATCATTGTGCTTCTTAGGCTTAGAAGTTTTTATTAGAATTTGAGAAACTCTAATGTGTGTTCTCGTAATTTGTTATAACGCGAAATATTTCATTTAAATAAAATATCAAATAAAATATATTTTTATTTGAGATTTATCGAGGAATTTTGGAAGCTTGATTAAAGATATTTTTTATTTGAGCGATAAAAATAATTACAAAAAGTTATATACATGTTTATACAATATAATGTTTTCTCTCCCTTTTTTCTATTTTCTTAATTAGAAGAATAAAAAATAAAGAAGAATAAAAATATCTTGAATTTCTTAAAACTCAATGCACTAATAAATTATATGAAAAAATATAGATTTTTAATTTACGATTTAAATCAATTTCCGGAAAATAGGCCAATCAACGTCATTTTATGTCATTCTTTGAAGGAAATGAGACATCATACGTATAAATATAGGAAATCCTCTGTTCTGTTTCCATACGACTAAATGACATTAATTGAATAGTTTACTCGAAAAGTGACACGCATCAAATTTTAGCGAGATTTTACCGAAATAAATTACATAGTATTAACTGGTACCTGCATCTCTTTGAATTCATTATGACTTAGAATATATGACTCAAGAGTGACCTACTTCGAAAGTATACACATATCGTCCATTTGCTACAACGACATAATTTAAAAATTGTCATTTATTAATTGCTTGCAAAAAAAGAACAAAAACATAAAAAGAAATGAAAATATATACTTTAAAATAACATACTTTTATTCTTCCATACAATTATTACACGAATATTGCATTTTAAAATTAATATTGAAAATTTTACTAATTTTCTAAAACTTTTGAATTTATTTTATGAAAAACTTAATTTTTTAAATTATGTCATGTGTATAGCAAATGAGCAATATGTGTATTAATTATATCTATATTTTATATAACATTATTGCCTAGTCTCCTCGTGAGATTTCTTCGTATCTATTCATATGCTTTATTATTAAAGAAGAAAGAAGATTATCAATATAATAGAAATATTTATTAAATTAATATAATAAATATAAATGTATTATTATTATATTAATGTATTATTAAAATAAAAGTTTAGAAAAATATTAGTATTATTAAATTTATGCAATAACTAGCAGTGCAGTTAGAATTTTTAGAATTTATTCACTAATAGAATTATTGCATTTTATTCATATATAATTTTATTTATATATATAAAAAATTCTTACCTATGTAACGTCTAAATACTAGGCTGGATTTGAACAATTAAGAAATTGTTCATCAAAGTTTCCAATTTTTTATTTTTTTTTTTTTTTTTTTAAGAGATGATCCCGTAATTTTTTCGATAAGAACTTTAGTAGCGCAAGATGTGCAAATTGTTCATATATAATATTTAGATGTAACGCTCCTGTGATATTTTTAGCTTGTGTCATAAAATCACATATATATGAAGGCGAAGAATCTTAGTAAATCTCTGTGAAAAAGTTCTAATCTAACATCTCGTCGATAAGGATATAATAAAAACATGTGTTTTTGCCAAATTTAACCTGTTGTCTCACACACATCATCTACATTTCATCACGTCAATCTTGTCACTCAGTTTCCTAAAATTCGCGAAAAATATGTATTCTTGGACTGTACGCGATTAAGTTTACCAAGGATCACGCGCGTTCGCGACGTGGATCTTTCATGATTCTTCACGACAACGTTTTTCCCATCTTCTTTGTCGTCGTCCTTCGCCGAGGACCGGAAAGGAGCTCGTAGCTCTTCCTCCGAGGACACCCCTGCGACTGAGACCGGAGCAGCTTTGTCCTCGTTACGCGGATTAATAGACACTTTACGTCCCTTTCGGACAATCTGGGAAATTAGCGTCGGCCGAGCGTAACTCATTCATGGGTAGTTAACGGCGGATAGCCGGGGCTTCGCTGGACTTAATACGCGAGTCATAAGTCGTGAAGTTCTTGCGCGAAGGCAGGCGCCCGACCATCGAAGAGAAGACGTCAGGACGGAGGAAAAGAAGAAGGAAGAGAGTGGAAGGAGGTTAGACAGCGGAGGAAGAGTTTGGGAACGGAAAAGAAGGAAGCCGGGGGAGAAAAAGAAGGTCGCGGGAGATGGTGGATGACAGGAACGTTGGGGTGGGTAGCGAAGGGTGGTTGGCGGTGGAAAGTGGCGGCAGTACCGGGGTGTGCCCGGAGGTGGAGGAAGAATATGCGGCTGCAAGAAAGAGCCGTCCAATATTTCAGCGCAGGACGATCGCGCGACTGAGCGACCGGGCGACCACTTGAAATATCTTGTCGCCAGGCGAAAACTTTCGGGCACCGGCAGCCGCTGAAACATGCTGACGTAACGTATAAGTATAGGACCGCGAAGCAGGCAAGCGGGAACTCGAAGCTGTCGAGTCGAGTCGAATCGAGTCGAATCGAAAAGCGTTGTGATCTGCCTGACTCGCAACTGACTCGTTCTACTTCGCGAATGCAAGATGCACTATGTTATCCTTGCGGTCACACTGTCATTTTTTTCTGTTTCATTATATGAATAGAGATTGAATAATTGACCTAAAGGAACTTGTAATAAATAAATGACAATTAGTTTTTTATAAATGTCATAGAGCAACAGTAAATAATAGTAATTTGACAAACACATTTATTACATACGAGTTACATGTTTTGTATACATTACTTATTATAAAATTTGTAATCTTAGAAAAAACTTCTAATCGACACTTTTATTTGATTGTTAAGCTCGATATAATATTTATATATATATGCAATATAAAATTCTAAAGAGTTATGCAGTTTAACAGTAATCGAATGGAGCATGAAAGATCATATCATGGTAATGACGTTATGACGAACCAATTTTCTACAAACTTGATTTGAACTGTCTCGAATAAAACATTCATGGGCTAATTAAGAATAAGTGTTCTCGAATATGTCGACAATAATATGTCAACGAATCAGAGATTTAAATATATGCCAAGTGCTCGCTTTGATGCCAAATTACGTTGTGAATTCAGTTACCGTAATAAAGATAATTAAACGTCAAGATTTAGTAAAACAAGGCGAAAAGTAATTAAGTGAGTTACGTAAAGTAATTAAGTAAAGTAAAATATACGTTGAAATCTTGACAATGCAAAATATTCAATATGTTTAGTAGATTTTTCGTTAATAAATTAAACAAGTTACATAAACGCAGTTTAGACTTATTTACGACAGCAAGTACAGAGCGATAAATACTAATATAATTGTACAAAAATAAGATAAAATTATATTTAGCGTGTATAAGACTTTGCACAGCACGCGAATCTCAATTTAAGAGTGTACGGTAAAAATATTAATTTTTCCTAGAAGAATTGCATATTATAATCGAGCGGCATTTTCAGATTTCTAGTGACGTGGAAAAATCTGATGGCCGTTGCAATATCTTTCATAAAGCATCCTTTTATAGATAGATTCTCTACGTTTTTTCTCAAGAAGCTTAGGATATCGATTTTTCGTAGAAAAGATATAATTAAAAGTTATTGATCTCCGTTATTCCATGAGATATTCTGCTTCTGTCAAGTTTTAATAGATTTTTTAGAAAATTTCTTAAAAATAATTGAAAAGCACTTATTATTTATGTATAAGTGTAAAAATTTAGTTTGTTTACTTTCTATTTTAATTATGAAATTTTTGTTAAAAAAGAAATCTGTTTCAAAATTATTGGGTTGTCCGGAAAATTCGTGCCGATGTTGAAGAAAAATTGAAACGCAGAAAATTTAAATTTTAGTATACATTTATTAAATTATATAGGTTAGTCGGCACGAACTTTCCGAACAACCCAATATTAATCTAAATGTGATATCTCCTTTTGTATGCTATTCTTTATGTTATTTTTTTCTATTCTTTATTCTCGCGTCTTGCAAGGAGCCAAAATCTCTCTCTGGCCATGCTAAAATCAACGTGAAACAATTCCGTTCATTGCAAACAAGTGGCAATACTTTCAAAGCGCCTAATTTAATTTTACGGGACAAAAGCGATTTAATATCAGTCGGTATAATAATCCTTAACTATCGTCAAATTATGGACATAGATCGAAGGTCATGCAAAATGAGTTAAACGTCGCCGTCTCGACTAAGCGAGATCGATATACTAGATTACCAATAGTATATTTTTTTCATTATCTCAAATAGCCAATGTAACAAGAATACAAGAAGAATAATAACATTTGGAATATCGATATTTATGGAATTACGTATATTAGTGAAAAATAAAAGAATTTATCAAATCGGATTTTTAAATTTTAAACTTGCACTGGATAACAGAAACTTATTTTTATCTAATTTTAAGTAAATTAACTTAATAAATTCACTTTAATTCAAACTAATAAATCAACTTTAATCGAAATAATTTTCTTATAGAAACTTATAGAATTTCTAAAAGAATTTCTATTTAAATCCTAGTATGAAAATTATAATAAATGATCATTTGTCATCACGCTTACCATTTCTAAAAGAACTGTTTTGTAAATTTTTACTTTGATTTTTACCAATACAAATTAATTTCTTGTATTTTGATCCATAACTGCAAAATTATAATATATTTTCGTATCACCCGATATGATCGATTCAAGCTATATTCCTCGATAATGATGCGATCGGATAGTTCCGTTCGTCTCACAGAAGACGAAGAGAACCAGTCAGTTAGTCAGCTAGTCAGCTAGCCAGCCAGCCAGCCAGCCAGCCAGCCAGTCAGCCAGTCAGCCGGTTGGGCCGTTGTGCTGGGGGTTGAAGTGGAACTGAGCCGTACACGGGGTGTGCGAGACGACGGCGCCGGAACGGCGCGCCGCGGCGCCACGTGGCCAACCCTCCCACCCGTCGCTATCTTGCCACGTACCCTCCTTCGGCGCACCGACACGCGTCTTTCGTCCCCTTGCACCAACGAGCCCGCTGTTTCCCCTCTACACCACTCGACAGGCTAACCCTCCTCATTCTTCTTTTTCCTCTTTCCGCACCCTCTTCCTCTCCATCGTCTCCTTTCATCCCCTTTGCTCATTGCTGGCCGACCGGCACCGTCTCTCTATCTGGAGTCAAACTATCTCTAAGAGCAAATAGGATATCCCAAGTGTAGAGATGCTTGCTATAACCCTTCGATAATGACCGTTGGCCGAATAGTTGTGTGCTACCGCGATATCGTGGTTTTTACGAAATTCATGGCTTCGTCCTTGGAACGGAGAATATATAAAAACTTATCGGATAATGCTTGCATGGCTACATCTATAACGTGTAATTAGCTATACTGTAATTAGGAAAATAATAAATTAAAATATGCCATGTGCTAAGGGTTGAATTATAGGAATATTATTGTATCATACTAATTATTTTAGTTATTTCTTATATGACGGGTTAGACGCTAAAATTAGCGTCATTCAATATTTTAATACATAATATGCATTTGATACATTTTAAGAGAAGCAAAAGGTATAAAAAAAATGAATATGGTTAAAAGAACGTATCAAGTATAAATACGTATAAGTGCACTGTTAAATGCATCATTTTTTTTGCTTTTCCGCTATTTAAGTATGTCGCACTTAATTTGTAATTTCAGCATGCATAACGATAAACGTCGCACAAGTATTATACGACGTCGTTTCCTCCGACCGTATATTTCTTCGGGAAAGCGGCGGGCAGAGCGGATTCAAAATGCGCGTGAGTGAGAGCGATATGGAAAGAGAGGAAAGAAAGGGAGATGCAAAGCGAAACGAAGAACACGTGGGACAAATAAATATGGTCGACGCGCACGTGCCAAAACGTACGCGCGTGGGTGGGCTCGTAATTTTTGGCGGTGACGATTTTTCAAAATCAAACGTAACCAAAAGGTCGTGCTATAAATTCCACTCCTCCGCTGCGCTCTTCCCCACTATCCCCTTCTGCATTCTCCATACCCGTTCGTAGATACATTGCGTAACGACACGTAACTCAATGTAATTCAATCGGCCCCGCATTTTTGCTCACGTTACTGCCATATATCAGCAGGCAGATCATACATCGGGCATGGTACGCCACCACTATCCCAAACCCCGTCCCGTGTGTCAGTGACAGATAGAAATGGCACTGCCGGGATGGAAATTAAAAATATAAAAAACTGTGCTCTATGCAAAGCTAACGCAACCTATTTTTTCAAATTGAATCGGGCCGAACTGCTCTTCGTATATTGAACGCGTTTCGGAGTCACGGTAATGGATGGCCGAAATGGAAGGTTGATTCGATGTGTAATTGTGCAATTGATACGAACTGCAAGTATTATTAATGCTCTCGCGATTAGCCCTTTAAATACTGAAGAAGGTAGCGTTCGTGTTTACGGAGTAAACACATACTCCAAAAATACGGCATATATACTATTATACTAAAAAAAAAAAAAAAAAAAAAAAAAAATTTTTTTTTTTTTTAAAAAAAAAAAAAAAAAATAAAAAAAATTTTTTTTTTTAAATTATTTAAAAAAAAAAATTTAAATAAATAAAAAAAGACGCAAACAAAAACTTTTATTTAAAAATATATAAAAAAAAAAAAAAA
>Ga0157364_1006584_pt1 | contig 11955 bp, 6 predicted proteins | sample AttsexASBM2_FD_111476 | JGI IMG/M metagenome (GOLD analysis project Ga0157364, IMG submission 111476) | Fungus gardens microbial communities from leaf cutter ant in Ribeirão Preto, State of São Paulo, Brazil - Atta sexdens ASBM2 | ecosystem: Host-associated > Fungi > Mycelium > Unclassified ...
ACAGTGTCACTTGTTAAAGGATCTGTTGATACGTATAAAACATAAATCGTCGTATCGCGTGTTTATTATACTAAGATTTTTTATTTATCATGTTCACAGGAAACTCTTTCAGAATGAGACAGTTTTGTGAGTATTTATAATCAGGTAGTAATATCCCGTTGCAAAATCTCAAGATTTAATCGCGTCGAGCACAGTTGTAAGTTTGGCCGATTAAATTTAGTCTCATATATGGTATTGAAATGTCGCATATATGTTCCCCGGCGTTCTTTCCATCTGAGTATACACAGGATACAAATTAAGCTACTGTCTCGGAAAATATGTAAGAATGCGGACGCTCGATACGTATCCTTATCGCCGCTATTACATTATCATATCCGTGTATTCGCTCAGCAACTTTGAAAAAAAGGATTATGATCATTACCATCGATCTTCGTGCGACCGTAACTTTTCAAATATTAATTAAGATCTGCTATGATCTTTATAATCCTGTTCAATTACACTATCTATAGCGCGATCACAAGCGCAACCTTGCCAGGTGTCTTATCGAATTCACATTATAGGTAAGATCATGGATAATCTTCCTCTTCTCTCTCTTTCTTTCTCTCGCGGAAAAGATGAAGGGAACGACGAAGCAAAGAAATAAAAGAGATATTATGCGCGTTGAAACAGCTTAATAGTATGTTATGTTCTCGCGGCTATTTATAGCGAGGCAACCGGTTGATGCAACTACGTGCAAGGATTCTATCTCGAGAGAGGCGCGTACACGCGCATGACACGATCGTGCCTACACGCGTAACCAAGAGATTCTGCATCGCGACGTGCGAATCGGAGACTACTTCGCGCGTGCATCGCGTCTAGGAAGAGGAAAGCGTGAGTCTTCTGATCGCGCATGTAAAAAGAAGGACGTCAAGACCTTCGCGTGCGCGCGATCACGCGTGATAGAGGGTAGTCGGCGTCGTACTACGTGGCAGACACTTGGCATGCAAATAAGATGCGTACGCGTAGTAGAAACCAGCCTTGTAGGGAGACTCGGCGAACAGATTCTGATGAGGGCTGTCACGGATACCGGGATCGAGAATAAGGACACAGGTGTTCCGAGGTTTTACCTCGGCACGTCCCCGTTTCCGAGACGTCACCATCGAAATTACGGGGTTATTCGTTTAAGCTGAACAAAGACTTTAAACGGTGTGCCATTTCACGCGGGAAATTGTTACGCCCGCAGGCAATAAAAATAAAGCGACGGGAATGTCTAACAAAAACTATCAGCTGCAAACCTCGTGGATAAATACTAAAATATGTACTGAATTTCCAAGGAAGCAGCAATATATAAAGTTTTAAAGTACATGCAACGGCAATCCTTGGAATATTTCCGTTCGTTCGTATCTTGAAAGATGCATAAAAGGTGCGGCTGCGATATTACGTAAAAAATCGAATTTCGCGAAATTTCAAACAGGCCTATATCCATATTCTTTAATGCAACAGCAACTCTTGAACTGGTAACTCCATTGTTACATTGTACACGAACGAATCGCAAATTTGCAGATGTCAACGCATTTGTAAGTGACACCAACTCGTGACGATCAGATGCTGGGACCGCACTTGCCCAATAAATGCCAAATCCACCGGTGTTACACGCTCGTTTGTACTGCGTATTCATGATTCGTTTGTCTGCACATGAAATGCATCAATTTGCTTCATCTTCCTCGCAGACAAATTAACATCGATTCCAACGGCGCACCTGTGAATCCTATCATACTTGAATGTATGAATTGGCGAAAGCGATTCGAATCCGAACATCTGATATTCCATCCTCCATCAATATCAAAACGGACTTTATCTCTTCCCGTTTTGTTCGCCGATATTCGCATCGTTTCGACGTGACAAATAAAAATGGCATTTTATTGCGAAATCCCTATGCGGATATTCGTAACTTCTTCGTCGAAGAATGCAGGAACTGTTATGCGCATTTTTTCGTTCTGTTCACAACCGCGGTCTTTGTATTATTGTATTTTCGGTAATCAATTTCAAGTGGATTTTAGACTGATTAGACATTGTAAAGTTTGCGTAAAAAAACTGTAAAAAAAAAAGAAGAATTAAATGCTTCTAGATAATCAATCGAGTAAGTGGAAAACAATGTAATATATATACTGTCTGTTATTACAAAATGTGAAGTTTCGTAAGAGAAAATTTAACAATTTAATGTAATAACGGAGATATGTTTCCCCGAGTATGACTTAAAATTAATTAAATACGGAAGAATAATAACTTAATTTCTTAACGGCTTTATTTTTGTGTGTCGACGTTATTTTTTTTTTTTTTATAATAAAGCCACATAATATCTTTTATCGCGACAACAGTCCACTAAATAAGTCCAATTATGCTTTAAACAAGAATTTATTACCGCTGTATGTAAGACCGTTACTCAGTGTATTTATAAAAAGTCCACATTTTTAATTAATCTTTTACGTTCCTGAGTTTCTCTTCATTATGAAAATCAATTCGCGCGGAAGTCATGGCGACAATACGTTTTTCGTTAAATAATATCACGCAATAGCAACATGCAGGAACATTCATGATACACGCATCATGATATTCCTTACGAGCGTTCCCTTTTTCTTTTTGCAAGAGAAATCTTCGCCTTCAATACGATAAAGTATGTTCACTCGTTGGCACATCTGCCGTTCAGAACGATCTTCTCTATAATAATGACATGAAATGCATCTTCGAAATGAAAGTTTAATTATATCTGTATAAACGCCAGCTTCTTTTCGTCAGTTCGTTTCTAAAGAATCCGTATTAATTATTAAAAAAATTAAGCTTCAGTGAAGTAAATTGGTTTTATATATAATGTAATTCATAGAAAAAAAGAAAAATTGAAACAAAAAGTATTATAAACACAAGGATTGCTCAATAATGAATAATTTTTGAGCTATGATATTATAGATATAAAAAAGTGAGCATCTTTAATACACAATAGCAGAAACTGTTATACGCATTTTTTCGTTCTGTTTACAACCGCGATCTTTGTATTATTGTATTTTCGGTAATCAATTTCAAGTGGATTTTAGACTGATTAGACATTGTAAAGTTTGCGTAAAAAACTGTAAAAAAAAAAGAAGAAGAATTAAATGCTTTTAGATCAATCGAAATGGAATTAATCGAATAAATGGAAAACAATGTAATTTATTGAGTCTTATATCTACAACATCTTTCATTCATTACATTATAAGCTACATTATATGTGAAAACTAATTCATTTCGACGAGATTCAATTTCGATATAATTAGTATAGAATGCTTTCTCGGTAAATATATGTTGACATTTCGTCAGTCTGAAATCCATTTAAAATTGATTGTTTGTTCATAGAAAGAATTTTGCTAAAATATCTAAAAATTTAGTTGGGTATAGATCTGAAAATAATATTTTGTTAAGCTATCAACATAATTATATAAGCCATTCAAGCTGATTGTTAGATATGTAAATTTTTTGCAGTATTGCTCATCATGCTTGAGTTTTCTATATAAATATTTTGATAATCCAACGAAATTATTTATTTTTATTTAGCTAAACATTTTTAGTATAAAATCATTCTTTCCATGTACAACTGTAATTATAGATTACATGTGATTACATAAGGTGATATATCAATGTCAATATATTACCAATGAATGGCTATTGCTATATGCCGTAATGTTGAATTCTCTATATTTCTTGTCAGGCTATCGTTTTTGTTATTCAACATACTAACTCCTTGTAAGAAACCTTCGTTTTTGATAGTGATACGTATCGAGATTGGCGAGTGAACGCGTAACATCCTGTTTCATGGCAATGGCGCGAAGCCAAAGAGAGGAGCTCGTTATACCGGTCTCCGGTGGTCCAATTAGCTGACATGATCCAAGCCGCGCGCGAGAAGGACTTCATAACTTTGGCCCGTGATCGCGCGCCTTATGCCGATTTTATACAAGATCGTACGATGTTAAGTGCGCCGAAAGTTCGTCGCCGCGTAAATTTCGGAGAAATCTCGATAGCGTGATCGAGCACGTCCCATTCGGCCCACGTATATTTTTCCGATGCTGTTGTCGCTGCTATTACCGAAGCTGGAGGATGCAATTGGACGAAGGAATCACGTTTTTCAGCGCGATACACATCGCTGAACCACAGCAAAATCACCGACAGCTCGACCGTACCGGTTTTGTAGACGTCAAATTGAGATCGTTCGATTGGCTAACATTTTTGGGGGAAATCGATGAAGGTTCAAACAGCTATTTGTTCAATTAATTATTCTATTTATAATATAAAAACTTTCAACGTCTAAACTTAATTATATCTTCAAGATATCTAAGATAGAATAAATAGATAGAAATAAACAAAAATAAAAAAATTCTTAAATATAGAACAGCAAAAATTTTAGACAAATAAGTTGAATTTTTTACACAACCAATAGAAAATAAAGTCCATAATGGTCGAAGCTGGAGCTTTTAAATAATTTGATATGAATTCATATACGTATCGAATTTTTTTGTTGTGTCATAGAAAATAAAAAAATCTAATCTAGAAATTCTAAGTATTATAACTTATTTCAACTAATATATTAAAAATATTTATAAAAAGACCAGTTTGCAAATTTTGAAATGATCGTTTTCTATATATCATTTAGTTTAAGAAATTATGTACTTTAAGAAATAAAGTTATGTACTTAAGAAATAAAGTTAAATTCTACATGACCATGCCAGTGTTTCCTTTTCCTTTAATACCATGCTGGAACAGCAGTTGTGCGCAATATGTGCGATCGTTACCGTCGCGATACGAATCAGTGCGCGTGACTTCCTCGTTACGATAAAGTCAACGATAAACCAGTTTTGCTTGACTTGGCACCAGGCGGTGGATTAATTAATAAAAATATAATCCACCATGTTTTGTAAAATGTTTAATCAAGCTTTTGCCAAAGCGAGCAGTATTCTCGACAATTATTTATGATGTTATCGGGGACGTATACCACCGCGCGGAAAATGTTGAGAATACCTCGATATATAGAAGAAATCATTAAAAGAAACCTTTCATGGGTATGATACAACGGGCAGTGTCATTGATAAATATTGAAACTCGTTACAATAAATGTTTATCTGAAGCCGGTGTGATGGAGTGTATCCTGTTTGAATGTACAGACGCACTTTCTTTTTTTCTGTGTGCGTAATGAAAATCATTCGTTCATTAAAAAATCTTATATCAACATCGACAGTTATATTATCCAGTATGATTTTCGGTCGAGGATAAACAAGGCCGGCTGATCTGAACAAAGCCGATTTTAACGTACTTAATATTCTCACTAATTATTTAATTAACGCGGCTTATTTCTCATTTTTCGAGTTACGAAATAACTGTTATTCTGTTTTCGAATGAAATTCATGACCTTTTCAAAGAACTGCAAGAAAGCAATCGAGTGAAATCGTTGACTTCGTTGAGTGAAGTTCGAATCGCGTGCAAGACACCGCACATCCTGTTTAACCACGTGACGGCTCTTCAATCTGCCAGGAGCAATCTTCTTCGTGAAGTCGAAGGTCGTCCTCAATACGAAGCAACAAAGAGAGGCTCAAATTACGATCTGAGAGCAACCCTTTATCGATTTTAGACGACGGATACTGCCAGTAACGTCGACTGACAGCTACAATTTATTCCCTTCAAGGGACTGCAGAAATTTACGTACAAATAGTTCATTCTGCCAAACGCGAAATGCGGTTTCTTCCAGAATCGTTTGAATAAGCTACAATGTAAAGAAACTAGGAAAAAAACAAAATTTCGATAAAAAGATAACGCAAATACCAGCCATTAATTTGCGAGCAATTTTTAGAAGTTTGATGAGGCATTACACCGAGAAAAAAATTTGTTCAACTAATTAAACATATTTAGTTGTTTGCAGATTTGGTTACTTCAACAAATTTTATTTAATTGAATTTAACATAGTCTGTTTAACATTGAACAGTTTGTTAAACGGACTATGGTTAAATCCGATTAAATAAAATTTATTGAATTAAATCTGCAAACAATTAAATGTGTTTAGTTTGTTTTTTTTTCAACACATTTTTTTTCTCAGTGTAAGCACAATTTAGCTTCTTCAGTTCAAATAATAATGTTTCAGTTAAAACTAAACAAATATTAATATGCAAAAAATTATTCGTCGCATGAGATATGCATCAGACGTCTAGTAAAATTACTCAAGAATATTGCAAAAGAAATTACAGTTCACAGAAATTATAGAATATCTTCAAACGGATCTTGCTCCCATAATTGAGCACATCCTGCTTAACGCTTCACTTTTCGCTTTTTACTTGAGAGCAATCCTTGCGAAGTCAAAGAGCATTATCGATACGATATGGATCTCTGGACTTTCTTATACTAGTGATGTCCAGATGAATCTTGTTATACTGGTTTCAGACAACGATCATGATTCAAGCGGGTAATATGAGTACCAATCATTTTTATATCTTGAAAAATGTATATTTCATCGCGCATTTATGTCGAACGATATTAAAAAATGTCAGGAAGCGTCGGTAAATCTGTACAAATATATTGCGATCGAAAATTAACACGATTTATTCTTAAGATAAACGAAATATTTTTATTAAATTTAAGTATCTTTCAATGTCATCTGTCTGCATCTCTACACAGTAAAAATATTTTGTGTTTATATTAAAATCGGTCTTTTATAAAATTTTTGTATTGAATTTTCAGCATAGCCGAATGTTCAATATAATGTGATTATATTATTTGAATATTTCTTGTTAAATTGATATTCAACAAAATTTATAAGTGACCAAGTAACATAAAAATAATGAATTTTAAAACATTATGAGATAAATAAATAAAATTTTTAATTTAACATATTATAAATGTTAATTTTACTGAAGAAACATACTTCTACAATTTGCTTACAAATTGTGTTACATTTTTAGTGTAAACTTTTTATAGGTATTTATGTTACTTTCTAACACATTTTGTATTAAATTTTTTCTAATTGCAAAATAAATATTTTTTGATTAAATTAATATTAATTTTATTTTGATTAATAATCAAATTAAAGAAAGAAAATTATTTTTCATGAATATACCTATAAATTCTAAGAGTTCGTTAATTAAATCATATTGTTAATAAATTATTTGATATTATTCGAATTTTAAATAAAAAATATTTTCATATATAATACATTTTGTATTCCAGATATTTTTTAAGTTTTTAGTTTTTTTAATTGTTTCATTTTACTGAACTAACAGAACCTTCTTGTACAACTAGGTCATCCTCAATTTCGCTACCACGGCCGTGTGTCCATCGAGCAATCTGAATCGCATTGGCGACGATCTTAACTTCACGAAGAAAGGACACGCTTCTCTGAAAGGAAGAAGGCATCTTACATGCTCAAACAGGATGTACTTCATCACGCAAGAATGACTCAGGTTCAAGTTCTTTACAACTGTAGTTTCTTCAATTTCTTCTTCATCGCTCAGCATAATTTGCATAATTTGCATATAATAAATTACTCTTAATGAGCGTTTATCATAGCGCTACTGTTCGTTCTTACTGCTACATTGTTCGTGTTCAAAGAAATGGAGCATAATATCCATGTCTTCGAAAAAGAGATCAAAACATCTCTACAACAGCATCCACGGAACAAACAATCTCTCTATGAAAGCCGCATCGATAAATTATGCATGTGAAGAAACTTGAAGAACCTTGAACGATGATAAATCACCACGAGCGGAGGCAGTTTGAAATAAAACAGTACCGCCTTTTTGCTCGTGACGTCCGCCGCTTTTTCTTCGCGAAGTCAAAGATCCTTTCGAATGCGACATAAATCAGCTAACAGACCCGCGTCTTCCGCTCTGCGGCGAAATTGAAGTTCCACTTGTTATACCAGTCACCGGTTTGTTGACCACTTGCGCGCATAAAACGTTATATATTAGCGTGACGAACATTGTGTACGATACAAGCCATAAATAGTTCAAAACATACAACAATACTATTTGGGTCAATATTATTAAGACTCTAATAAAGAAAAAAAGTTCAAAGAAAAAGATCTTACATTAACAGACAAAGTCATCAAATATCAGAAAAAGTTTTTATAAATAAAATAATAAGAAAATAAATTGCATTTTGAATCATATATAGATATATCCAAACTAGTGTCTGTATTTTGTAATTCTTAATGACAGGTTTCTATATTATTGTTGTATATTATATATGGTAAACAAGCTATGCAAATAATAAAACAATGAATTGTTATCAAGAGTTATATAGAATACAAACAAAGCAACATTAAGATGTCACTTTTGTTTAATACCACTATTAATAAAGTGATTCTAAACATCATTACAGGTTTGACGAATTTCTCTTTCAAATAGTTTAATTTCATGGTACCGATTTCATTGTTATTAGACCCTAACTCAAACATCAATGATCCAATCGCGCTACCATAACCGTTTGAAAAACACACGAGAGGCGATCGCATAGTTACTGCCGTTGGACCATCTGCGCGTTTGACGGACCGCCGAGTCTCAAATCCGCTTAATCCTCTCATCGCACATGATCCAAATGACTCGCGAGCACGAACGAAGATTTATCGTCGTCAATTGCATTCGCGTGTCACCAAATTGCCCCATCCGCGAACAATTGCCGGCTCTCGAAATTGCCCGAACGTCCTCGGCGTGTCTCTCTCACGCGCCTGATCGCGCAATTTTCGCCTCCCGACAGCTTCATTGCGGGTTTCGAGTCGTTATTGTCCGTCACGAGGCGCGTCCACCCGACATGTCTGCATCAGGCCTCCGACCGTTACGAGGCCCAGTTTTCTTTCTGTAAGAAACTTTCTACACGGGGTAGGCCCCGCCGTCGCGTGAGGGCTCTCCTGGCTCTCCCGGGGTTCCGAAGGCTGAGGGCCAGCAGGGCGTGTTTTCCGCACACGACCAACACGCTTCGTGCACGCTTAGGGCGATTAGCTTAAGATTAGAGAACAGAAACGGGGATGCCGAATTTAAGCGAGAGGTTAGCCGAGGAAAAGCTAGTTATGTTTTACAAATATTTTTAATCACTCTATCTATATCTATCATCAAAAAAGACCGCCATTGACGAAAGAATACCCCAGTAATTAGATCAATTGACATTGATAATTATACTACTCTTCAAAGTATTTGCAGTTGTACGCTCACGAAACATTAGGACAGTTGCTTAAGCTCAAGAAAATTAATTGATCATACGACTCGTTATCGAGAGGGAAATTATTCTCTCTCTTTTCTAAAATATAAGATAATAAAGAAATATTATATAAACGATAAAATGTAAACAATACTGTAAAAATATAAAAATTCGCGGCTTATGTTAATTAACGCTGTAAATTATTATATCAATATTATTTATATTTCCAAATAATAACAGAAAATATATAAATATTTTTATTTCTTACAAAATGAACATAATTAAAATGTAATTAAAATATAATTAAACAAAATATAATTAAAATATTTTAATTTAAAGAAGAGAGGGGACTGCATCGTTATCTTATATCGTTATTTTTAATAGTCTTTCAAACACGCAGTACCCTATAAAATCACTGTAAAAAACATCTACGCACAGCGAAAGGCGCCGGTATCAGCCTGATGGATCTCGTCTCATCGAAGTACCATTAAAATATTTCAATCGAGGCCGGTCCTAATTTCTCTCCGTCCATCCATCCATCCGTCTTCGCCGAAGCATGATTACGTCGCGAAGGGTTGCTCATCGAAAATCTGCGATGGGGATTGGTGTGCAGCGCACAGAAATTTGGCGGGGGAGAAGGAGGCAGAGGGCTGATGTGCGGGAGAGAAATGGAAAGAAAAAGAAGACGAGAAAAGAGGGTTGGCGGTCGCCTCGAGAGAGCCAGCGCACGAGGACAGGTGGCGACGAAGAACCAGGGAACCTCGGAACCACCGAGTTCTCACGCGCGAAACCTCCAGCTGCCACCGAGCCGACCGAAGAGATATACATACACACATTGCTTCTGGGGCCTTGGCTCGATAACAGGCAAACCAGCGGCAGAAGCACCCTCGAAAAGCGCATCACTCGCTTGGGGAATGTCGGACACGAGGGGCCCGACAGATGCGTGCGGTTGGTCAGGAATCTAAATATTACGATCGTGTCGCTGAGGGGGCCGGTGCCGCGGACGGGCCCACTTCGGACTATCCCTTGTCACCCCTTGCGTTCGCGTGAATGGTGCGGGTGGTGCCGGCTGCTTCGTTATAGTAAAATCTTCCGACCTGTCAACGAAGGGAACGAAAGACATGTTGGGAATACCAACGCGAAGCGCCGCGGGCGGTTCTTGAATATGTAACATGAATGACAAATGAACCCATTTTGCGTAAATATTACTTTACATGCATTTTGTAATCTACAGATGCTAGAAAAAGCTTATTTTATCGTAAAAAAAACAGTAACATGATGTGATAAGTCTGACAAGACTGACAAAACTCTTAGACGATTTAAAGAAAAAAATATTAATGCTATTCATAATTTAACGTTTTTCATGAATATAAATACAGGATACGGATAAATTGGTAAAAGTTTACCTGGGCATCATTAAAGACCCAGATTATTTATATTAAACAAAAAAATATCACTATTAATTATAACGTAAGCCAACGTTTTAGGAAATAAGCTTTAGTAGCGCCACTAAAATATCACAGGTCGACGAGGCGTTAATGATCAATCAGTAGGACAAGGATGAATTAAACGCCAAAATTATACGTGTATCAGTCGATCTTATAATTTATGCCGTCCATCGCGGCACAGTAATAGCTGCTACTTACTGGGTATAACGGGCGACCGTCGATTTAGTGATGCCGCGAGGCGAATGCGGTTAAGCGCATTATCCATGTTTTCTCACGTGACGGTGCCAATCGGAAATCACTGATCGCCCAAGCGTGTTACGTATATTTACGTATATACGACCCTAGAAGGCACGTTTATTAAATATTACAAGAAACTACTAGAGAGCATGTTCTAGAATCTATTTCATCTTTTTTTCATTTTGACAATGATAACAATGCAACATCATGCAATACGAAATGATACTATCAGGAAGCGAAAGACGGCATTTATCAATTCGTGATCATTTGATCCTCCTTGAGCCTTGAGTTCTTTTGATCTTTGTAACGTCATAATAATCTAATTCCACGAAAGAGATTAAATGAAGTAGCTGATGCGATTTGCACTAATTACACGACAGAGCAATGTAGCCACCACCTGTTTCACGAGCGCCTGAATTGCGCCGAGGGCCATCGCATTATGACTTCCTGTGCAACAGGTTACACATTTCTTACCCTCCTATCACACTTTTTCCCTTCGTACTGATCGTCCTTCGTCAAATCGACGCGTCACTCGTCCTCGACTACGTCGCACTACGTCTTTCTCTCTGATCGTGCCTCTTCTCATCTCTGTCTGGTAAACGGTTCCGTTCTTTCATACTCCGTTTCTCTTACGCAGTGCTTTCCCTCATTCCACTTCGCACCATCGCCGTCTCGCTCGCTCCTAACCGAACTCGTCGTGTCTCGTTCCTTCTTCCTTCAGCACGAGCGAACCACGTGCTGTTCTCGCGCTCACCTCCATTGGGCATGCGTCCGTACGCTGCTACCGTGCGCAACTCGTGCTGCGCGTGTGTTAAGAACTAAGTCTCATCGTTCCTCCCGGTTCTCTTTAGTCTCCTTCTCTCCATTATTGCGATCGACGCCTCGCGCTCTCGCTCACCCTCTCGTCACCCTGCTCTCGCTCGTGGCTCACAGTCGCCGTCGTCCTTCTTGCACCCCGATCGCTCGTTCTCACTCGTGTTCCTCATGCGTTCTTCAGCTCGTGCTGCGCGTGCGCCACGCAAAGTACGCACCCCCTCCATTCTTTCTCCAGCCTGCTCTATTTCCCATCTCACTCTTGGCGCGACTACCT
>Ga0157364_1006585_pt1 | contig 11955 bp, 11 predicted proteins | sample AttsexASBM2_FD_111476 | JGI IMG/M metagenome (GOLD analysis project Ga0157364, IMG submission 111476) | Fungus gardens microbial communities from leaf cutter ant in Ribeirão Preto, State of São Paulo, Brazil - Atta sexdens ASBM2 | ecosystem: Host-associated > Fungi > Mycelium > Unclassified ...
CCAGATTTTCTATTCTTTTGCCATCCTCTTCACTTCCACTGTCCTTTCCTTCTTTGGTTTTTTCTTCTTCTTTTATTCTTTCTTTTGTTTCTTTTTCTCTTACTTCTTTTCTTCTTCTTCTTTCTTCTTTTCTTCCTCTTGCTTCTACCATTTCAATTTTTTCTACTTTGGTCTCTACTGCTTTTCACATTTCTCTGAATACCTTGTCATCTTCACTTTTTCTGTCCTTTAGTTAATCTCAGGATTGTGGTAAACTGGCCACAGCATTCCCAAAATCACACTCTACTTCTGACCACCAATCACATCAATTTCTATTCCTTCTCTATATCTCTTGTAATAAATATTTACTTCTACAGTATTTTTTATTAGTCTCTTCTTGTTGAATGTTTCATTTACATTTCTTATATATATTGGCCTTTCTATCTTTTTCAACTTAAATTCTTACTTTTAGCAAATTCCAAACTCGTAACCAAACCTGTTATGCCACTATTTAACAAAACCTCTACTGTTACTTCCTTTTATGTGTTAATCCTTCCTAGCCCAATTTTCACTATCACTTCTCTCAATATATCTCTATTATTTATGTTATAGCAGGATATATTTTCTATTACTCTACTAAGCATAACAAACCTATTGCAGTTACTAGAGTCTAGTTGAGGACTACTAGACTCTCCTTCTCTTTTAAATTATCCCTATTATTGTAATTGTTCCCATATTTAATTCTTCTTCCTTATCCCATAATTCTCCAATTCCTACAGTTCCTTGCCAAATGTATAAAACCTTCATAGCTATAACAATTCCTTTCTCATTTTACCTTTATTATATATAAATTGTGTCTTGGCACAAACTCTACCTGCTGTTGTTGCAGGTATATAATAACTATGTTTGTCTTCCTTTATTAGAGCCAGCTTTGCTTGCACTTGTTGAATCTTCTATCTACTTGGCCAGACTTGAGGTTGTGGCAATCATTGCTGTTATATCTCTATCATGTTTTCTGAGATGTTTAATCTTAGTACTAAACTTTTTTTCTTCTTTCTATCTCTTAACCTTTTCTTCTCTCTCCTACTTTCTTTTTAATACTTGTTCAAATTTGTTGCCCTCTTGTACCATTGTTCAATACTTCTGGAAGAATATTCTACTTCCATTAATTTTCTCCAAAAAACTCCATTCATCTCTCTTTTGAACTCTAAAATTAATGGTTTTCTTCCTTTTCAATTCTGCTATTTTTACTAACTCATCATTCCCATTACTGAATTCTTTTTTCAGATCAATAAGAAATTCTCCTATTAATGCAAACTCCAAACTCCTATTCTCCAAATCTTCTATTTCAAATATCTACTGATCCTCCCTGCACATACAATAAAACCCACTGTACTTGTTCTTTCACTGATATATCTCTTATTTTCGTTCTGAAATGAAGTCTGTATGCCATCAAAAATCCTGAAACCTTACTTGTGTTTTTATTAAACATTAATGGCTTAGCTATGTCTACATTTGACCCAGTGTTAAGTCTGGAGACCACTGCTACTTTCTTTCTTTTTTCTTCTTCTTCTCTTTTTGCCAGTAAGACTTATAATACTGTAATTTTCTCCTGCTGTTGCCTCATCTGAATCAAAATTTAATTAAAGTCATACTAACTCATGTTGTTATAAGAGGAAGGAAAAATTTATTGGTGAAAATATCAAAGGTAATGGTGTAGAAGGAGAAAATATGTATAAGAGTAATAAAGAGGAGCTAGCACTGGCCTCACTCTTAGAATTGTACTCTGAGCTTAATACTATCTTGGTAGGTGTTAGTAAGCACTTCTCTTATTTTATCTCATACTGTCTACTAACTACCTTGATTACTAACTACTATCCTAATGAAACTCTGAACAAATATCTCTAAGAAGAGAATCTCTACTCTAAACAAGGTCTGAAAAATACTTGCTATTCTTCTATATAGATAGGTCATAAGAAGACACTACAGTATAGAGTTTCTACATAAAAAAACTATCTAACATGTCTACACAAGATTTTATGTCTATTAAGTGTCAATGAGCTTTAGTATAAGATAAATGACTAGGCATTCTCTATTTAACTAGTATACCTCTTAAACCTAGAGTTTAGCTATTATTTTAGACCAAAGAACAATGTTACTTCTAGTCAAGAATAATGAGAAAGTAAAGAGAAGTGAATGAAGAAGGCTCTGAGTTGGATGGTCTCAAAAAAGATATTAAGTTCTAATGTTATAACTCAAACCTCAAAGTGTTAAGATAAAAGAGTAATGTTATATTGTGTCATATCCCACTCTGACCATATTTGTCCCAATTCATAGATAACCTCTTCTTCTTCATCTATACTTTCTACCCTCTTCTAGTACAGATTGCACACCTCTATTTCACCTCAAATGTCCTTGCTGGGCCTTTGTTAATTCTATGAACTCCATCTCCTAACATTCAAAGATTACTAGTATTTAGAATAACCTGCTTAGTAGTTTACATTCCAGATAGTTACTTTAAATATACTATCTAATATATAATCCAGTAGTTTATACTATACTAGCTTATTCTAAAAATTGACTAAAACTAACACCAAAGTCTCTAGTATTGGTAACAATACTCCTTGCCACCTTCTAGTAGTTTTCTACCTACTAAGTTTCCAAATCCAATTTTATAATATGCAACTAGTATAGCTAGTAAAGACATAGTACACAAGCTAAAGTCAAAGATTGTTCCAACCTGTCTTCCATGTTCTCCGATAACATATTAATCACTTATCTGGACTTCTGAAATATTCTACTAGATCTTGGATAATAAAGTATGAACTATATCTAATATATTGGATTAACACAAGAGAACTTAATGAAGTTTCTAGTACAAAGTGTTTACTTTATATATGCTAACTAGTTGGTCTGTGTAAGACCTTATCTAACCTATCTTAAAAGCCATGTACTATCTTGTATATTCCTTATATATGTGGATAACCCTTATTTGGGGCTTTCAGTGCAACTTAGTTTGTAAGAATCAGTCTACTAATTATAGAGATATAATTTAAATAAAGTTTGTAATAGTTATATAATTATATAACTGTAATTTATGACATATGTGACTACTCATCTTATGATAGACATCACATCTTAGTCACACTTTGTGAACTTTGTGACCATCACATATAACATCATATTTGTCACAAACTTCATTTAGCTTGTATCTTCACAACTAATAGACTGATTTTTACAAACTAAGTTGTACTGGAAAGCCCTAAATGAGAGTTATCTGTATATATGTGGTATATACAAAAGCAACAACAAACAACTGAGATATCAAGCTATCAGTAACTATAAAAGCTTTGTTGGCTAATATCACATGAACAGCTAGACAGATTTACACAATTAAACTTGCATTGGAAAGTGCTCATCAAACCATTTTTGATAATATATAGTATATCTCATAGCAATAAGTACTTATAAAGATACAAGTATATCAATATAGTGATATAATTAGTTACCTTCTAAAATTAGCCTGATATCTACTATGATAGATGATAGCTCTCATCAGGTACAAGTTTTGATTATGTAATGGAAACAGTTTGCATATGAACTATTACTCTTTTGTATATATATCTTTATATCTAAGAATTAGATCTCAGACTTAACAATATCAATTATTCTTATTGATATTATTCATTACCTATTATTACTATCTCCTTATACTGAACCTCTAAATCACTATCAAGTTATCTAAGTTCAAATAAGAAAAATAAAAACAGAAAAAAGAAAATAATAAAGAAGAATACAAAATAAAACTATGTCTACTTTATTAAAGTCTAATATTCAATGTTAAGAAGGAATAGCAGTTGCTAAGTTAAGAAATATATATAGTTATTATACTGAAACTATACTAATAGAACTCTTTATATTCTTTTCTACATTATATAATGATATGTCTATAAATGTGATATATATAACCAAATATGTAACATATATTACATCTTTGTCACACTTTTTGTGACTGTTATAACTGTTATATCACTATTCTTTAATTAAGTTTCAAGAAAATTAGAAATAAAAAATAAATGAAAATAAAAATGAAAATAAGAGAGAAAAAAAGAAACTAAGTCTACTATCTTTGACTCTAACAACAGCAGTAACATTCTTAGATACTTTTATATTGAGTAATAGAAGAGAACTTAATAATACAAATTTGTTTACCTTATATACTATAGACTGTAGTCTATATATAACTATGTCTAACATACTTTCAAAGTCATACATGATTTATAAGGCTAATATACTGTTGTTATATTGTTATATATTATCTATTCCAGAATCTTTTATGTTTGTTATAATTTTAAACTTGGCTCAGTTCACAACCTAGGCAAAGACTTGAGTAAGAGAGGAGAGAATAATGAATTGGTAAAGTATAAAGATATAAGCTAGTATCTACTACTTTATATACTTAATAACCATGAGTAAATAGTAAGATATCCATAAATATACAATAAGAGAAGTATAAGAAGAACATAGGAAGAATAAATCAAACTCTAATATATATTTATAGTATGTTATTCATGTCTGTAAAATATAACAATTATAATAATATTCTTGTCTATATTATACAATTGTATAACCAATCTATAATATATATCACTTTTTTATCATATTTTGTGATATATGTGATCATTACATATATTAGACATGGTTCACACCTTGTTATTCAAAATTCAATAAGATATCTTAGAAGTCTAGATAAGTGATGAATGTATTATTCAAGAATGTGAAAGATGGGTTGGAATAACCTTTGACTTCAGCTTGTATGCTACACCTTTACTAGCCATACTAGTCACACATTTCAGAATAAGACTTAGAGACTTAGCAAGTGGGAGACTACTAGAGAATAGCAAGGTATGTTATCATCAATACTGGAAATAAATGTTAGTTTTGGTCAATTTTCAGAATAACTAATACAGTATAAACTACCAGATTATATACTAGGTATATTACCTAGGGTAGTTATTTGAAATAATAACTACTAAGCAAGTTACTCTGATTTCTAATAATTCTCAAATATTAAAGGATAGAGGTCCATGAAGTTACCACAGACTAGCAAGGATATTTAGGATGGAATAGAAATATGTAATTTGCATCAGATGAGATTGGTGAGTGCAGATAAGAAAAAAGAGATTGTCCATAGATTGGAACAGATGCAGTTGGAATAAGATATAACAACATATAACAAACAAACAAACATACATGCAAGCATCAATGAACAATGTCAAGAATATAATTAAGATCAAAGATGTTTTCCTAAAGCTTTTCACTAACAAAATTCTAGAAATTTACAAATTAATGAACAATTTGAGCCAAAAAGATCAACTGGAGCTCAACATGACCATCAAGAGTCTCTTAAGTTACCATCCTTATGAGCTCCAATAACTCTGAAAAGGTAATGATCAAAACTAGTGTTCATGCCTTGAACATTAACAGACTCTTGAAGGAAGTCAAATTTGAAATTTCCATTAATTTTATTTGTTTTCTCTAAAATCATTAAAAGTGTCATCAAATTATTATATATCTTCAATGACATTGTACTTGCTTCTTGCCCTTATATTATTAAGATATCTCCAAAATCAGATATGATAGTCATTTAAATGGATATTTGGGACTTTCAAAACAGTACAAACATGAAGATCTTAATCAATAAATATTTTAACATTGGAAGTTATATCACTATAATCCATGGTACAAATATGAACCCAGACATTTTCCAGTATAAAAATTGCTGAAGATAGAAACACACTATATTTGCATACCATATACATGATGCTAAATGTCTATAAAGTACAACAGACTATATAAACTACAACATTATAGAAACATGGCTTGATATTGCAAGATCAACTTTAAAACAAACTCTTCTAAACTTGAAACCCCAAGAGATGAGCCATGTCTGCACACATTCAAATATGCCAATTGCAAAGATAATTACCAGACTAACAGCTACAATTATCCTTTCTGAAAACATAAAATAATGAATTTAAAAAAATCTTCAAATCTTTTTGCAGAACATATATATCACAAAATGAACTACTCACTTATTTATGATATCTGAATATTGGGTGTACTCTCAGAGATTTAGGAGTGATTCAGAAGTTCTATAATAATGACAATGATAATGAAAATTGATATTGTTAAGTCTGAGGTCTAATCCTCAGACACAAAAGTATATATACAAAAGAGTAACGGCATGTGCGCAAGCTGTTTCCATCACATGATCAAAACTCATATCTGATAGGAGCTGTCATCTGTCATAGCAGCTGTCAGGCTAATTTTAGAAGATAACTAATTATATTACTACATTGATATACTTGTATCTCTATCAATACTTATTGCTATGAGATATACCATATATCATTGGGAACTGTTTGGTGAGTACTTTCCAATGCAAGTTCAATTGTGTCAATTCATCCAACTGTTCATGTGATATTAGCCAACAAAGCTTTTATAGTTACTGATAGCTTGATATCTCAGTTGTTTGTTGTTGCTTTTGTACATCCCACATATATGCAGATAGCCATTATTTGAGGCTTCCCAGCGCAACTTAGTTTGTGAAAATTTGTCCACTGGTTGTGGAGATACAAGCTGAATGAAGTTTGTGACAATATACAAAAACTGTTTCCTCACTGATATTATATTAGAAAATTACAAAAATTTCAATATCTTATTTATTCAAGAACCTCCTTAGCTCATCATCTAAATATTCCTAGCTTGTTATCTGAAGAGAGTGAAAAAATTGTTGGTACTCCCAATCATCTTTCATGAGTCACTTTTTCAAGACAATTGATTAACAAAAATGAACATTCTAGAGTTATTACCTATATCAACACTTAACTCTCTCGATTATGTTCCTTGCTTAGAAAGGATATTATAAACCATAAAGATATCAATCTCATTTCTTTCTTTAATAGCAGCATTATTTGCTTCATGATTAACATATATTCTAACGATTAGCAAAATGCCTTAAAATATCTAAAGAATATTGAGGTAAATCTTAACAATGTTCTTATTATGACTGGTGATTTTAATATCAATGATAGTGATTAGAACCTATCATATCCCCACCATTTAATTCATGCTAACATCCTCAGAAAAATTGCTGATTTATTTGATTTAGAATTATCAACACTTATAAATCAAGTTTCAACAAAATACACTGATAATCCAAACAAATTCAATTCAGTGATTAACTTAATGTTTCTTCAGGTCAATTCCAGAGAAATAAACACTTATTTTATTTTATCAGAACTATGAAGTCTTTCTGACCATACTCTCTTAATGGTCAACATTATTATCAACAAGGAGCTCATTTAAAATGAATGATGAACTATCATCAAGAACAGTAAAGAAGAAGAAGGTTTCATTAATGAGCTCAAGAATATGGTGGGTACCATTGATACTAACAACGTTCCTTTCAGCATATTACTAGAAAAAGTAGTGAAGGAATTTGCATTTATTTTGAAGAATATTTGGAATAAGTATTCTAAATGGGTAAAAATTACTAAATTTTCTAAAGTATGGTGAAATGAGAAGTGTAGCAAAAGACTAAGTATATATTGCTCATCCAAATTCAGACTAGAAAACTTTTAAAAAGGCAATCAAGAGAACTTTGGTCAAGAAATACAAGTTGCCAGTCATGGAAGCAATTCAGTTCAATGGGCAACTATGTACTAAGTTATAAAACCTTTAGCAAGCTCTCTTCCAAACTTTTAATTTAGCTTAAAATCACCAAATCAACTTACAATTACTTGATAAAATTCCATCAAGACCTCAACCCAAGTGGCTATCTTTTTCCAAGACAGAATTTACTAATACTATTACAAAGTGTAACAGCTCATCTACTCCAGAACCAGATCACTTATTATGAAATCACCTTAAATTCTTGATAACTGATAATAAGTGTATCACTAATTTTGTCAATATTACCAACACTTGTATCAAATTCAGGTTCTGGCCCTCACATTTCAAGAAATTGACATCAATCATAATTCTTAAACCAAATAAACTGGTATATAACTTGCTTAAAATCTTTTGTTCCATTGTTCTCAACATGTTAAGAAAACTAATAGAGAAAGTCATCAGTAAAAGGCTCTAAATTCATTTATTGACCTCTAATTTTGTTCATCTGAATTAATTAGAAGAATTAAAACAATGTTCTAACTTGGACATAGGTTTATATTTAACTCATTTAATTCATGCTAGATAAATCAAAGGCCTTCATATAAATATCTTGGCTTTTAATATTACCTAATTTTTTTATCACTCAATTATCAGCTCTTCCCATTGATTTTAGACAAAGCTAGATTTTATTCCAGAATTTCTATTTTCTTTTCTAATTATTGATTTTACTGAAAAACTCAATATGTATAGAACAATTTTATTTCTCCCTTTTTCATAGCTAATGTAGTTGTGGACTAAATATCTGTTTTATCTACTATTTTGCCTATACTCTACATTACTCCTATCTTTTATATTTTCAAGAAAAGAACTCAAAATCTTTTATTTCCTATTTTCATTTCTACTCTTTCATTTGTCAATGGACTTTTTATTTCTCAAAGGAAAAGTTATAAAAAATTAAATATAAATCTCTTTTGTAGCTATATTATTATTTTTTCTTTTTTCAAACAGTTTGGACTCACAATTAAATACAATAAATTGGAGATGTTTTGTTTTTCTAGATTCATAAAGAATTACAATCCCCCTTCTCTAGATTTAGATCCACTAGAAGGCCCTTTTCTACAACCAAAAGATAAGTGGAAGTACCTTGACTTTATCTTCAACAAAAACTCTCCTTCTATTAACACATTCACTTTTATTCCAACAAGGCTCTGTCTACTATTAAAAATATGAAAATGTTGGGTAATTCTACTAAAGTGTTGTCGTCTTTATATAAGCAACTTCTTGATAAGATATATACCATGCCTATTGCTTTCTATAGTTTCCAACTGTGATACTTCAAAAAGGTGTCTCTCTTTTATCTTCTCAAAGGACTAAAGAATATGCAATATAGAGTGGTACTTTGGATCACTGGCACTTTTCAAACTTCTCCATTGTGGGAAGTTAAGACTATTGCTGGCCTCATTTTCATTCACCTTTATTTCAACAAAATCAGTGGAAGACATCACCTAAGAGCTATATCTTTGTCTAAAAAATATATGATCAACTTATTTTTGAACAATCAACATTCAAAGAAGGCCAAACTCCATCTTTTCTTAATGGATAACTAATCAAGAGTTCTATCATAGACATTAACAATTGTTTAAATGAAGTCCAATCTTTCATATAGTGAACTATAAAGATACTGAAGTCATGAACACTCATATTTGCTCACCTGATAAAATTCTTGATAACTTCTCTTTGAATCAAAATACTGTTCTCATCATTTATGATGCCAGCATCAAGAATAACCTTGCAACTTCATTATTGTATATCTACTCTAGTCAAAGCATTCTAGTTAAAACAATTCACCATATATTCAATATCACTTTTACTGAAGCAAAACTGTTCTTGATTAGATGTGGAATAAATCAAGCCATACAGGATTGAAAATATCATCATTATCACTGATACCATTCATACTACAAGACAAATTTTCAATTTATCCTTCTATCTATACCAATTACACTTTATTATTATATCTCAAGATCTTAGAGCTTTCTTTAACAAAAGCTCTAGCAATTCTATTGTGTTTTGGGATTGCTCTAACAGTACTAAATGGCCTCTTCACTCTGCTGTAAACAAAGAGACCAAATAATTTAAGATTGATTCAATTTTCCCATATAAATCATCATGAGATTTTAATAGAAAAGAAGAATGTAAAAATAACAATAATTTACCTACCATAATTTACCAACCAAGCCTACATATGCAAAAGATAGCACCTAGTTCAATCTTCTCAGGCATTCCAATACTTTGTAGACAAGAGCGACTAAAGCTATCATAAATTATGCTCCTATAGATGAATATTGTCTTAGATTTTTTTCCAAGAGAATCCTTTACTTGTCCTTGTGGAGAATATCCAATTGAAACTAGAAATCACATCCTACATAATTATAAGAGATATAACAAATATTAGAACTCTAATAGAAAGTCATTAAAGAATTTCATTGCTTTTCTTGAGTTTAACCCAGAAGTGTTCTCTTTCAATGAAGGAATTACTTAATAAGTATTATCACTATTATATTTCTGTCTAGTGTAGTTTAGTGTTGCCTATATTTTTCTTTTTTCTTTTTTCTTTTTCTTTTTCTTTTTCTTCTTTTTTATTTTTCTCTTTTCTTCTGTTCTTACTATTTAAGTATCTATATTATAAGTATCATAGTCTATCACTACATTCTGTGTAATAAATTGCTGATTTAAAAAAAGATTATATAACATGTCACATCATATCACATCATAGGTTTAGAACATGGTAAAAGAAACTAGAACAATAATGTCAAGATATATATTTATTAGTAGCACAGACCATGTAATAGTAGTATATAAGCATAGAAATACATTAAATACTTCTTATTGAGTTTTCTTATGATCACTATGAGACTCTTTCATTATAAGACTATTTAGTGAGCTATTAGCTATTTTAATTAATGGCTGCTATAACATTAAGTACAGTTCACACTTGGGTAGGAAAAGTCTATAGGTTAGATGGAGTTCAATAAGTATAAATATTAGAATTAAAAATAGTGAACTTTTACTTATTCTTCATTTCATTTCTCATTTTTATTTATTTTACTTTTTAGACTTATGATTAGGGGTTATTGTGATGTCACATATTTGTCACAGGTTATATGACATAGTCACACAATCACATGTTATAAAGAACATTGTAAAAGGTCCTAAAACAATAATATGTGTTATATATATTGACCTTAAAACAAACACATGCTTTTTAGGGTAGGCTAGGTTTAGTATAATATATTTAATCTTACTCCCAGTCTTAAGTTGTAACAATGAAAATTGATCAAAGTCTATAAAGTTACAGACTTCCAGAACAACCTTAGCTTCAGCTTATATACTATACCACCAATAGTCATTTGGTTACAATTTTAGAAGAAGATCTAGAGTTAAGATATTAAGAATTTTAGTGTCAAAAAACAATAGATTGTTAGTAGTACTAGAGTTTAATGCTAAATATAGTAAGCAAGACACTAGAGTTTGGTGGCAATTACTAGTAGTAAAGATGATATAATGCTATAGTACTATCAGCACTAAAGTTTGATAAAGAAATATAATCAACATTTTAGAAGTAAACATAATACTCATAAAAGAAGAAGAAACTAGTTTAATTATTCTTTTCTACAGTTATATTCTATTTCTTTATAATGGCCTGAACTCCAAGCCATGTAACTACTATAATGATACTTTTCTATTTTCTCTGGGTCTCTAACTATAATCACATCCAATAGACTCTATTCTATTCTCTAGTTAACTCCAGGTTTACTAATTCTCCTGTAAACTCTCAATTTCTCTATATCTTCTTTCTTAGTATCACTACTAATTCTTGTTGTTGAACTTCACTATGGAAAAAGATAATTATAAAGTATTACTTTCATAGAAAACAACCCAGAATCAAGATAAAGTACAAAATTTATAAAGAAAGATACAGCTCAAATGTATTATCTATATTAAAGATGAATATGACTTGTAAATTGGTTGTAGAACTTAGCAGAAATGGGTGTGAAAGCAATTTAGAAGTAGAGTACTATATAGAAACAACCTTGGCTTCAACTATAAGATGTTGCATTTAGCCAAACTTCATTGTATGTTCATAATTTAGAAAAGTAAAGTTTAGATTTTAATTAAGGATGAGTGTAGCACTTAATCCAAGTTGATTATCAGACTAAGAAATTGTACATAGTAGCTATAGTTCTTAAATATGAAAAGATGTATTCTAACATATACATACTCTGAATTTGTTAGACA
>Ga0157364_1006586_pt1 | contig 11954 bp, 3 predicted proteins | sample AttsexASBM2_FD_111476 | JGI IMG/M metagenome (GOLD analysis project Ga0157364, IMG submission 111476) | Fungus gardens microbial communities from leaf cutter ant in Ribeirão Preto, State of São Paulo, Brazil - Atta sexdens ASBM2 | ecosystem: Host-associated > Fungi > Mycelium > Unclassified ...
TATATATATATATATATATATATATATATATATAATTAATTAATATATATATATATATATATATATATATATATATATATATGTGCAATATTTAATTCAATTTTACATTTTCGAAATTTCAGATTAATAAAACTTAAAATTAATAGTAAATAATATTAAATAATAATATTGAAATTCTGTCCATAAGAAATAAATATATAATATTAATAAAAAGTAATACTACCTACTATAAGACAATATGTAATAATATATAAAAATAATATATAAAAATTATACTAAATAACATTTATAAAAGAAATATTAATCTTATATTAAAAATATTGTAACATAAATTTTATCGAATTTTTACACACATTTAAATATCCAAATAATAAATTAAAATAAAAAAAGATTTTACAATCTATTATCTTTAACATCTTTAACTCAAAAAATAACAACAATAAAAACAAAAAATATCCACGATAATATTAAAAATATTAAATTAAGACTATTATTATTATTATTATTATTATTATTATATATTTTGAGACCTCCAATAATTACATTTTTAAGAATAATCAAAGATAAATTAAATAATTTAAAAAATTAATAAGTTTTACAAAACTAAAAATTTTATTTAGATAATTGCACAAAATTATTGCTCATTATTGTCCGCATTTGTATGTTCCGATAAATCACTATCTAAGACAGAAAAATCACAACGATGTCGATCTTCAAAAGATATTCTATCTTTTTAATAAACAAATTGTTGTCTTTTTATTAATTTTCATTACTATTATAACTTTTCATTACTATAAATTTTCGTTACTATAAACCGTTAATTTTAATCTATTGATTGTATTAATAAAAGTGGTTTCAAACGAGATTTCTTGATCGATGTCGCTGGTATAAGATATGTGGATTTATATATCCTCATAATTTAAAGACAGAGAAAAGGTAAAAATACGAAAAAAGGAAAAATTTTTACAGGGCGAAAAAGGAAAGGCATCGTTTTTACAACTGGAGTGATATCTAAGGACTTACGTCCGTCAGCAAACATTCTTCGCCATCATCGACGTTGGGGATCGTGGTTTTTCCTTGGGACACGTTGACATAGTCGTGTATGTTGTTGGATAATAAACAAATATCTGTGAAGCATTTCGGAGAATAAAATGCAGTTTTAGATTTTGTTTCAGTTTGTTCCTAAAGATCCAGTACTCGATTCAGCCTTAATCAGTGGTCATTATTGATCTGCGACACGCGACATGGAGCTTCAATCGTTAATCAATTATGTTATCAATTTTTAAGACTCAAAAGATCCAACGCGAGAAAAATCTCTTTGAGTATATCTTTTCCAAAAAGATTTTTAAAAAATTTAAATTTTAAATTTGATATAACGTATTTAATACAACTAAATATAATAACTAAATATAATAAACATTTTTTCCATGAATTATTTTTATAAAATATATTTTCTCAAAAAAACCTCTTTGTCCAATATTATTTTAAACTCAGAAACAATTTTTCAATTTTGTTATCAAAAAAATATATCTTTGTTTAAGGATTTCTTTTAATTCTTCCATTTAGCAAAAAGATCTTTTTGGAAGATGATTGAATCGCGAAAAAGACGAAGAGATTGCATTTGCGAGCGCGTGTTTTCAACAGTCTGGACATATACAGGACGGACGATAATAGTGTGATGGGCGTATCGGGGAGCGGGTAAATGGGGGCGATAAGTTCCTATCTTGACAGAAGAGAATATTTCTTCAGCGTGAGAAAGTCTCGCGCTCCCAATCTCCCCGCGCCCCGATTGCGGCAGGCAGCTTTCGCAGGCGGGGGGCGAGGGGGTGACGATTCCTCGGGCAAACTTCAGCATCACTTTGTTTGTTGCTCAATAAGAAAAGCAGAAAAATAATTATTTTTATAAATTATATTGAAGTTTAAAATTAAGGAGATCCTAAAGATCCTTCTAATGCGATCGCTATTTTACCGATAAAACACGACACAATACATGATTTACAATACATACATACATACAATTTACGAAACATTGACTACGAAACATTACTAGATATTACTACATAAATATCGTACACATACATACATACACATACATTTTTGTAAGGCTTTCGTATCAAATTAGATACGTAATTCTAATCTACGTAACCTAATTCTAAGAATTCAATGTTGTTTTCTTCGTATAATTTACATGTCTGGAGACTCTAATTTTGTAAGTACAGTTTAACAATTATGCTTTTATATCAAACAAATGTCACTTGATAACTTTAGATGTTATATTCGATTAAAAAAAGAGATTTCAATTTAAAAACAAATAAACGAAGAAGACTATTTAATTAATAGTGAATTGAATGTATAATATATAAAAATTTAAATTTTTACAATTTCCAGAGAGTTCAAGCAAATTTTATAATTTATAATTTTCATAAAAATATTTTTGTTCTTTTTTACTTTATTTTCTGAGTTCATTTTTATTTAGTAATATTCAATTTATTTAATAATATTCAAAAATTTTTTTCACTCTCAACATAAACTCCACCTATCAGACATGTTTATACTTTATTAATGCTTATACTTTAATTCTAAAAAAGAGTATCAAATCTGTAAAATACATACGAAAACCTTTCAGAAAAATTATTACGTTCGATAAAATAGATGATTTTAGGATCCCCTTAAGCCATTTAAATGAAAAAAAATAAATATTTAATTTTTTTAACTCTGCAGTTTTATAAATTAATCGAATATGCAATTGCGATTATATAATAAATGATCATTGAGACAGCCGGTTTTAATTATTTAAAAGATAATTATAGTATAGGTATCTCCCTTTCTTAAAAAAAGTTTCTAATAATTATTTCTTCCACAATAAAATATTGGTTCAAAATAAGTCAATATTTTTAAATGATTTCATAAGAAGCCACAAAGGAATCTGAATTTCGCCGAGGTTCGAAAACACCCTGGGGGCTGGACTTACGTCCGTTGCATCCATGGCTGCGCAATCGTTGATTCCCGGAATTCTGGTCTTACCCTGGTTAATGTACCTGTAGTCGCTGATCCGGTTGCTCAACATAGTTTCTGTATTAGTTTCTGTATTAGTTTGTTCTTTTTTTTATCCATGCTCGATCTTGTATTTGGCAAGCAAGTGCGATCATCGTTGACAAGTCCCTTTATTCATTATATAAAAAGTTCACCTCTTCTTTCTCGGAAAATATTTTTTAACCAAATTAATCCAATAATTGATTTATTAATTAATAATTATTTTAATAAAATTTTAATTTGGAATCTTAGATCACAAAGTGACTGTATCGTCGATGCTCGCAATAAAAAAGATAATAGCAAGTTATTATCGGCGAGTTTGCTGAAAAAAATGAGAGTGCGATAGAGAAGAAGAAAAGAGAGAAAGATATCTCTCAAAGATATGTTTTTCTTTATAGAGAAAAATAGGGAGAAGTTGTAATAATGTACAGATGTCCGCATGTAACGCTGTAAGAATATATTCGGTTAATCACGTGGCACATTGAAGAGCTGCAATGGAAATATAGAAGAGAGCAGAAAGAAAGAGAAAGAAAGAAAGAGAAAAAACGTTGAGAAATACAGCTAGCACATAAGAAGAAATAATAACATAGATAAACATTTTCATACTAAATACAGGATATGTAAGTAGAAGCTGACACCAAAAAAATTCAAAATGAAAAAGAATCGTCACTCGGTGAAGTATTCAGTGAGCGATGACACTTTTCCGGAAGCAGTCGCTGTATACGGAAAGGCGACAATTATTTACACAGAGGAGCTAGTGCTTAGAGAATTGGACCAGCGGGCTTCGAGAATAGATATTTTTATACACACTAAGACGATTAAGGTATAAAGTTACTATAACAATTTCAGAAACAAATTAAGATTACTACATAAATAAATAAGCAGAAATTATCTTCTTTTATAAAAATGGTATAAATAGCTTTTACGCGAAAATTAAACAATAATTTGAAAATTAACACGTATCTAAATATCAGTTACATAATATTATCTTTAAAATATTTTCACTAAGAAATACGATAAATTAATATTATGTAAAAATCTGATAAAATACAACGAAATGTAAAAATTATAAATAATATATTGCATAAATATGAGTTAAATAATTGTATATATAAAATAATTTAATCTGGAAGTAGAGCTTCCAAAAGTTCATTTAATTCCTATTATCTCAATGGAATTTTTTTTACTGGCGTAATTATTGACGCCAGCTGGTCCAGGTCGTTGCACTTACATCGGTAACCAAAAGCTCTTCGCCGTCATCGAGGCCAGGAATCGTCGTCTTGCCTTGCGATACAAAGTAGTAGTCGGTGATGTTGTTGGACAGCAGACACATCGCTACAGGGTGACCGAATAGAAAGAAAGAAAACATGCGGGTGGTTAGAACAATCGATGGTGGGCCATGTTTTTTGGTGGCTTTCCATCGTGCTACCTAAAGAGGTTGTATCTACAGGGGATCTATGAACCCTTGCGAGTCCGCGGGTTCTCTCAACTGCGTCTCAAAGTAAAATACTAGAGAGAAAAAGATAACAACAAAGAGATCCCACCTGTGCTCATTAGGGGATCATCACCTTGACGAAGAAACTATCAAAGTATCTGTTTTCTCTTCAGAAAGTGTTAGTTCTTCTTTTCTTATTTATAAATATATATATTTTCATTTATATCACGAATTCGTGCTGTGACATAGCAAAATTAATTAGATTTAGACCAAGAAGAACTTTTTAAAACTTGTAAAAAAGTCTTTTTATTCTTAACATTTATTCTTTTTTAAAAAATATTATGATATATATTTCTTATTAATTTTAACGGGTTATTTTCATGTAATGTTTCTGTAAATATTTTTATGCAAATCTGCTTCATTGAATTCTTAAGGAATTTACTGAAAGCTTCTGAAATTTCGACTATACACATACAACAATCTCAAGATAGTTTCTTCGTCTACGATGTCAACGTTCGGTACTCAGAATATCTTCTATACTAAAAGTACGTTTCTACAATATAGCTCTGCAAAATACCGCTGCTCCTTTTGCGGATTACGCCTTTGCTAGGAAATTATATACAAAATGTTCCAGCTCTCCCTCTTGCAGCGGAGAGATCTATCTACTATACAGCACGCTATTCTACGAGAGATACGCTACTGTCGTCGCCGAATCTCTATTTTGGAATAATAATTTTATTTCATTTTTTTCCTAAGAAAACAAAACCAAGTAATCTTAAATAAAATTGCTTTAAATAAAATAAGATTTTAATTTATCAGATTAGTTTTGATTTTTTTTCAGTAAAGTTACATTTTAATTATATTTAATCTAATTTTTAAAAAGTTAGATCTAACTTAAAATTACAAAATTCTAAAAAAATGGAATTTATTTAGAAATTATAAATTTCTCGATTTCTCAAATTTTATCGATTAAAATGTTTACAAACTTGTCATATATATTTCTTTGCTTCCAAGTTATTAATGGAACCAAGAGTAGAGTTTTCTTCTATTTGAAATTATTAATAAAAATCAATTGATAGTAAATGTAATAAAACTACTTAGTAAATATTGAATTACATTATCCGATTAAGAAAATCGATCTTGATAGACACGTTTCTCTCACAATACCCCGTTCTAGAGGCGTTACGAATTGCCTGCTACAGTTCCTCCAGGCAACGCGATATACGGTTAATCCACGAAAACTGCCAACTGTGGTCAGCAACTGAGTCTAAGATATCATATACAAAGGTAAATAAGAGGCGAGAATCCTGCGATATATTCATTATCGTCAGGCTCTTACGTCAGTCAGCAAACACTCCTCGCCGTCGTCGACGTTTGGGATCGTTGTCTTGCCCTGAGATACGAAGTAGTAATCGTTGACGTTGTTCGATAGGAGGCATATCTCTGCGTGGAATGAGGATAATTCGATAGTGAGAAATTTTGCTGATTCGTGAAAGGAAAGAGGGCGACTTTCCGGGCGATTACATCGAGTCATGCGCGGAACCTTTCTTTCTTCCAGGCTCCACAGTACCTATCTCATCTTATCGATCTAATCACGTTATTAGCTAGAGCGTTCCCGAGCGCTCTAAAAATAATCGCTATCTCGAAAAAAAAATCAATTTATTATCTCTAAAGATGACTAATTGTATGTATATATTATGTTTAATTCAAAAGAACAATTAATTTTCTTACTGATGACATTGCCGTGTCATAATTGATATTTCTTTATTATATATAACAAATGTGTAAGTAATTTTTACAAATAATTGATCTTTTCATCTTTCTCGAGATAACGATGATTTGTCGACATGATCCTATAGGAAAGAAATATAATTCATGGGAATTGACATGCAAATCCTATTTCGATCGGATTTCACTTTCTTTCATGAGAAATATTAATGATCTTACCCTTCAGTCCCTTGACTGAACCGGACATCATCTGATAGAAGATGTGATAGGAACGCTCGAGGGTTTGTTGAGAGATGACACGAGCCTTCTCCAGTAGATCTGTATAAAAAGAACATTATGTTATAAAATATATTTATCTGAAGAAATATATTTTTTGTTTATAAAAAAAGTTCTATGAAAAAAGTTCTACATTTACTTTTTAAAAGTAAAACATCTAAAAAAAAGAAATATGTGTATATATGAAATATATATGAAATATATATATAATATATATATATGTATATATATATATATATATATGTATATATATTTATATACTTTATTTCAAGTAAAAATATTAAAACTAATTTCAATTGATAATGATGAGAACAACATAATTAGAACAACAAGGATAGCAAATAAAACAATTGAAAATAAGACTAATAATGTACTTTTTATGTCAGAAATGTTTTTTTCATGCTCCAGTCCTTTTTCCAATTGTTTTTTGTTTGATGATGTAATCATAGATTTAATTTTTAATGAATTTAATTTTTAATGAGTTTAAACGATAAATAATAATTAAAATATTAGTGTGTATAAAAAAAAATCAATTTTTTAATTGAATGCATTTATTTATAATTAAATGGAATTATTTTTTCTTAGCAAAAAAATAGTGTGAAAAAAGACATCACACGTGCCATACATTGTTGTTTATAGCGCAAGGATTGAGCAAAGGAATCATGACGATGACGTGAGCAGATTTTAAGCCAAACGATACGAAATGGAGCGGTCGCAAAAATAACTGGACGCAATCAAAGAACGGCGGACGTGTAAATCGCGAATCGACGCCAACTGCGCCTCCGAGGCGCGCGTTTTCGTCGTGACGATAATAAACGCGTTCGCCTTCCGTCACCTTGACGTGACTATTAAACGCCGGACGTGATTAACTGCGCAAAATTAACAGCCACGTGACGATTCTTCTATAAGATATGAACCGACGAAACTGTTTTCTAATCTCGTTTTCGCTTTAAGAATATCGAATAAAATACTCACATGTCTCAATATCGGCACCGGCCAGCTTTCCGGATGGACCGAAATGAATACGGATGAATTTACCCTATTTAAGATGAAACGGAAGCATAATTAATCTATTTACGTTATTTATGTTAACAGCAAATCTCGACTAGGTTTTCAGCCGTCGATGATTTATCGTTGTAAACAACATTCCTTGTTTTTAATCGAGTTCCTCCTACTTTCTTAAACGAAAAGGAGGTTTTTGCTAGTCTAAAAATTTAGCTACAGATCTGAAAATAATTTTGTTGCATCATCAAAATAATTATGTAGAATGTTCAAACTGGGTGTTAGAATGGCAAAAATTTTTGCAGCATTGTTTCATCATATACTTGATATTTGTACGTAATTACTTTAACGATTTAGCAAAATTATTTTAAAATCTATATTTAGCTAAATTTTTAGATATTTCAGCAAAAATTTGTTCATTCCGTGAAATTGAAATAGGTATAATCGAAATTGAAATATATATGATAAAAATCTGATATAACAAGATTAAAATAATAGTATCAAAGATAAAATAGTAATTGCATTTATATATTATATAATCTTTATATAATTATAACACAATTGTGCAATAATTATACAATTGTAATAATATATAAATTATTCATATTTTAAAATAAAGAATCCAATAATATCGTAACTAGCTGTTTTTTTAATCTCGTTTAAGTCTCCCCAAATCATTATTGGACTTCCTCGTATGCAATCCCGGTCAGATATAGTAATGGCTATTTTATCCTATTGAACGCTTCATATATCAAGTGTATTAAAATAGAAACACTTACGAAACGAGAGGAGTTATCATTACGGACGGTCTTGGCGTTACCGAAGGCCTCCAGGACAGGGTTGGTCTGGACGACTTGGTCCTCCAGAGAGCCTTTCTTCTGACTCGCGTCAGTCTCCTTATCTTTCTTAGTCGAGGCACCGACGGTGGCGAAGTACGCGATTACTTTTTTCGTGTTCTCAGTTTTTCCGGCACCAGACTCACCGGTGATCAACATAGACTGGTTCTCGTTATCTGTCAGAGGCAAGAGACACAGATTTTTCATAACAGAATGTCGCAAAAATCTCTTACAAATCAATTCTTATAGATCTTTTAGATAAAAAAAGAGCGTCTTCGATATAACTGTTCTATGTAACAATTTATATATGTTGAGATAAATTAACGTAGTAAACTGTTATTAAGCTAATCATTTTTAATGTTTTGATTTTTTCGAAAGTAATGATTTTTCTCAATATATTAATGTTATATTAATATATTAATGTTATATTAATGTATTATGATTAATACATTGCTTCTCGCATAATCATTTTTTACGTACTGGTAAGCATGTTGACGTAGGCTCCATCAGAAATGGCGAAAATGTGCGGCGGTACCTCACTACGCCTCTTGCCACGATATAATTTGGCGCACCTAGAGGTGTATACGGGGAATCTTTTGTAGGGATTAATAGCCACGCAGAATAGGCCGGAATAGGTCTGCAAAAGTAGAGATCAACGATCATTTAAAGATCAATCTAAAAGTTTCGAGCAATGTTCCATGGCTCGTTTTTATTATTCACGAACGAAGATTTTTCGATTCTCGGCGTGCGATCTGTCTCGCTCGCACAAGAGTCAATACAGACAAAGTGCACAAGAAAACTATTGACAAATTTCAGCTATTCGAACTCTTGAACTCGTCAAAGAAGATTATATATCATATACAATCAACGTAATTTACTGATATAATATTATATATATATACATATATATATGTATTTGATAATTAAATATTATAGAATTTCTAATTATGATTCCTTTAATTATATAGCAATAAATTAAATTATAATAAATAAAATAAAATTATGGATTTTACAAAGTTTTCAATACTGTAATTCGAGAGAAATCTTTTTTTCTCCAATTAAATCATTATTATATTGTATGCAAATGAAATTATTCATAATAATGCAATTTTGCCTCAAACTTTGAATAGTTGAAATTTATCTGCAAAGTACATTGTTGATAGTGTTTGATTATTTTTTTTGTCCAAATCCTCGCAAGAAATAATTACCAATTACAAGTTATAAATCAATATTATCTATAAAACTTATAAAAATTCTTTCAAATGCAAAAAAGCTTAGCAAATATAATTTAATTGTATAGTGTAATTTATTATATAGATATTATAATTGGTAGATATTATAATTGTTAATTTGAAATAATCCGACAATATCGACAGTATTGACAAAACATACAAATAATATTATTATGGAAACAAAAAACAGGTTGAATGCCGATGCAGGAATTATTCATTTCTCATCGTAATAGATGCGACTCGTGTCTAAAAATGAGAGCATCCTTCAGATCTCCACTTTGTGAGCACACGGACCCTAGAGCGCACTCAGTTAAATACAATGGATATAATATTTAAGAAACAAATATGGAATAACAGAACAAAAGATGATTACACATCTTATGTGAATCAAAATGAAGAGAATGTCGTGAAATTTAATCGACGTAACGAGCATTCTCCGATGAAGAACGAAAAAAATGGCAAAGCGTAAGATATTCCTGTTTGACATTTTTTCAACACGGAGATCTCTCTCAGTGACTGATCGAAAGTTATCAATCCAAAAAGGAAAGAATAACTTTCGCAAACATGGAAGAAATCACGACAGAACGTCACGACACGTCATTGTGCTTTGCGCGACGATGTCATTTTCTCAAAAACAAATGAAAAAAATCATGCATCTCCAGACAGAAGTCTGGAGTAAAACACCAAAATTAAAACGAGTATTAAAAAAATCGAAAAAGCTAGGAGACGTCGCAGCAGGTCATAGTGCTTTGACGACGTTAAAAAGGAAAAGAAATAAATTTAAAAAATCATGCATTTCTCCTATACAAAAACATTGAACGGACGAAAAATTCTCATCTGGGAAAAGGATCATCGATAAAAAAATAAAGAGATTAGGAGACGTCGTGACATATCGTCCTGCTTTACGACGACGTTCCTGCACAAGATCCGTGCATCCTGTCGAGCCATTTGTCGCGGATGACGAACGGAGTATAAAGCCGAAGGACCTTTCGGAACATCGCGAGACGCGTCCTGGCGTTTTGAGCGATGAACCGATCCTTCGAAACTAGCACAGAAATTCTGAAAGGGTGTCGTGACAGTCACGGCGGTGGCTCGCAAATAGAGGAGGAACACTCGAGGACAGACAAAACCTTCCACATCCTCGGATGAAGAGGAGGGAGAGTGCGAGCATCTCCTCATTGCGAGCGAAGAGTCTTACATAGATGAGCTTGGCGTAGTAACGTTGCTTCAAATTGTGGAGGACCGAAGCATCATTGAGGTAAGTCAGATTGGACATGTCCTCGCATTTCTCATACTTGGGTGGATTCACCTGCTGCAGCTGGTCCTTCTTGAAGTCCTTGGTCTATTATCGGCCCCAAAGAGAAAGAAAAAGCGCATTAGTGACATAGGTTCACGACAATTGACTTACGTAGATCAGTTTGGCGTAGTAACGCTGCTTCAGATTATGCAACACCGACGCCTCGTTCAAGTAGGTCAGGTCGGCCATATCTTCGGCTTTCTCGAATTTCGGCGGGTTCACTTGAGACAGCTGGTCCTTGCGGTACTGTTTCGTCTGCACGAGCATTTTCTTTTTTTTTTCTCCTTCTTTTTTTATCATTATTACGTTTCAATCGAGCGATTCAGTTATCTCTCAGATTAAAAACAAGAGATGGAAAACACATCGGAATTTGAATAATTATTATTTTTATTGGAAAGGCATATTTTATCTTAAATTTAAAAAACCAAAATATCTCTCAGTCTTCTACATTTGCGAAAATAAAGGAGAATGGAAGAAAATTTAATTGATGAAAAATTATAAACATAAAAAAAAAAATAAAATCTGTCCAATATATTAATAAAATAGAACAATTTTTCAATCGTTTTTTTACATTATTGTTCTACATATATAAAATTTAATAACTTAATTATCAATTTATATATATTCATCAATTTATATAATATTTAATTTATAATTTAATGAACTGTTAGAATTAATTAGAATTAAAAATAATGATAGTAATTATAATATTTAATAATCTCAAAAAAAAGTTAAGAAATAAAGAAAAATATTTAAGTGGCTCTTTGTTAAAAAGATAAAGAAATTAATAGCTTTTAATAAGTTTGTGATTAAAATTTAATTGACTTGTTATGATGTCCTCCACGAGAAAATTAAAAAAATATATAAAATAAAATGATCATCTATCAGCTGTATTATTATCACAGGTATTTTGAATATGGATCAATGAAAACATTATGATACACCTCGTCTAGTTCCCGCTAAATTGATTTCGTGAAATTAAAAAAAAAAGATAAGAAAATAAGATACAAAAATTAATTTGTATTCAAGAAATTGTGTTTGGGAATTAAATTAAAGGTCTCAAAAACGACATTTTTTCCCCGATAATTGCATTGCATAAAGAGATTTTTTGGCAA
>Ga0157364_1006589_pt1 | contig 11951 bp, 5 predicted proteins | sample AttsexASBM2_FD_111476 | JGI IMG/M metagenome (GOLD analysis project Ga0157364, IMG submission 111476) | Fungus gardens microbial communities from leaf cutter ant in Ribeirão Preto, State of São Paulo, Brazil - Atta sexdens ASBM2 | ecosystem: Host-associated > Fungi > Mycelium > Unclassified ...
AAACTGAAGAAAATATCAACCTGTTACAAACGCGGAGTTTTAATTAATATAACATAATTTTTACATTAATAAAGAGTTTGTAACATTCATGTCTCAATATTTATGTTACACGCTTATCTTTAAAAAAGATATTGATATAAAGACACTTTTTTAAAGACACGCTCGTAACATGAATATTAGAATCACTGATTTCCTTCTTTAACAAAGGGATATATGTGTACAGAATAATAATAATAATGTAAAATTCTTATATAAATAAATGAAATAATATTCGGTTTTATATCAAGCAACGTAATAATTAATGACTGTTATATTCCTGAATTAGGAAAAAACATTAAAGTTTTTGTTGAAATAAGAATCCACTTTATTAGTTCTCTCGAGCTTTCCGAGAATGCGACATTAATGTCACGATTTAATAATGATTTGACAGAAGTTGAAAGGACTCGTTCAACATAAGGCATTAATTCAATTGTAAAAAAAGAGAAGATGGTAAAGCGGTGATAATATTGACAGCTAGTAGTACTTTCACGCCTGAAAAACACAGAATCAAGTCTTTACGACCTCATTTCAAAAACAATTGCACTCAGTGCTATTTAATCTCGAAACATAGTATAGTTATTGTTGGTACAATATCGATATCTCTCGGTCACAATTAAACGCAAAATAACAAAATCGTTTCACATAAATCTCTATTTATCAATCATACTTAATATACTTCTTCATTCATATATTTTTAAAGAGACACAAAAAAATTATATAATTATACTCTTTTAAAAAATAAAGAATTGATAAGGAATAATATTATATAACAAAGTGGAGTTACAAATAAAACATTTTAACAATATTAAATAATTTCGAACAATTATCGTAATATCCATAAAACAAAATAGTCAAAAACAGTCAATTATAAAAGTTCATTCAAATCGTTTATAAATAATAAAATCTATTTTTTAACAGACTACCATATCGTGAAACTCTCAACCAAGATATAATTTGATACGACTATGAATTTAAGAACGTTCTTTCTACCTCAAACGTACTTCAACATCCATAAATTCAGTTATATTTCAGCATGACGACAGCAAAAATCCCAATGCACAAATCGTGAAATTATAGAAGACTAATAAGATTATTGGAAACCCTCAAAATGACGGAATTTCCGCTTTCATAATATCTACTGCAATATTTGCGTATCTATCTCTACCGTTCAAAGAGAGATTAAGAGATTGTCTGAAGGCAAAAGAGAATATTTTCATGCTCGTGCAGTAAGAACGATCAAAACCGGAAGCGTTATAACGAAAGAAACGAGGATTAGAGAGGCGAAAGGAAACGACGACGGTGGCTAAAATGTCCGTCTGGAATTGTCTGAAAAAGCGACGACAAGAGGCGCTCTCTTGCCAGACCAATTACCCTCTTTTCTATCACAATTCTCTTTCTTTCTCCTTACTCCTTACTTCACCCTCTAGCTCCTTAGATCGCACCCTCCGTGTCGCAACTCTCGTCCTTACGACAGAAATTTCACTCCTATTCAGTCTTAGCCGCAGAATAAGGGATAAGTACGAAAATCTTCGCCTGCCTCTCGACCTTCTTAGCCCTTCGCGTGCCTCGTTTTTTTTCTCTCTCTTCATAGCTCTACATTTTCGCCATCGACAAATTGACTCGAGTAGTCCGCAGCCACTCTCAAGATAGCCGTTAATCGATAAATGTAGCGCGAAATCGAAATAAAACCTTCAGACCGTCTCTCTAAAGTACGTCGGACATGACCGAACGAGATATTTAACGGCGACGTCCGCGTTCGTGAAAAACATCCGTGTGCACTTAATTTCAGAGGATCGTTAATGTCAAGGTGTATTGTACTATACAGCTGCAAATGGTGTAAGAAATCGTATGATATTAAAGAGCTAATCAATCTTCAATTTCTATAAAACATGAAATTTTTTATCCAATTTTTTATAAAGATTAATACGTCCGATAATTCTTTGTTTATATATTAAATTAGCCTGTGTGTTATATCCAATATTTATCAAAATAACAAATATTGTTAAAATTATCAGTTACAGCGAACGATCCCTGGCAATAAATACGAACGAGCTTTTTCTCATATTCTAAGCACGTCTAACAATATATATCATGTGTAATTGCGAACGTGTATTGGAATTCCTTGAATATATGCCAGTAGCAGAATAAGCGAGTAAAATATAACATGTATGTTACAGAATATTCTGCGACTATCGTCAGCCCTTTTATCCATGGATCCTTTGACTCATTTGCAATAAATTTTTCTTGATCAAAAGCTTTTGATTGGATGTAATTTCTTTGAAACTGTACGATGATTTAAATTAAAATTTTATTGTATATATATACATAGAGATGTCCTTCGACCATAAAAAAATTATTCAATTCGATATTTCATGAAGGACAAATTAATTCCAGAAATTACTTAAAAAGAAATATGGAATTTATATTTTTTAAAATCATCCTAAATCGAATTAATAATTTTTCGCATGATGCAAGTTGGTATACCATACGTTAAAGTTATTACGTATTCCAGAAACGGGCGATAAACTTTTAATTCCGTATGATGCACGCCTACTCTCGTTTCGTGCGGCAAATCGATAACGAGAGTGAAATTGAAATCGTTCGCCATGGTACGACCCGCGTTTCACCCATCGGCAAGATCGAATAAAGTTCAGCGATTCAATATCCGTCGATTTGCGCGTTGCATGTCAATAACAGGTGAGCCTATGAGCCAATGAAGAAATTATTCAGTTCCGAATATCACAGTGTGTGTATCACACTCGCATAATAACCAACCATAATCGCAAATGGTATAATAACATGACGCCGCCAGCATAAATTGCAATAACATGAATCGAACACTAAATATCACAAATGCAATAAACATACGTGAACACTAACTGAGTAGATAATAACGCTTAACAATCCAAATTAGAATAATTTCGCGAGTAAAGTCTCGAGTCGCGCAATTATGAATCACAAAACAATAAGGTGGAGACCATTTGTCTTAAAATAAAAATTAAAAGAGAAACATTAGAGATCCCATTCTTGTTCTCTCGTAAAACCGTTTGTTTTCGCGCGCGCATTTCATTTTCGTTATTTTTAACTCAAATAGGGATCAGTCTGACGCGTTCGTCGCCCGAACGTGCCACAACCCGATTTTCCGAGCGCAATTAAAATCACCGATGTCGGAAACTTCGCGCACACGACACGCGATACAAAATGCCACGCTGCCGATGGCGATAGTAAACCGTCGGTGGCCCAGTTCGCCCCCGCAGCCAATTAGCTCGACACACCCCCGCGGCTGTATTCAAGACCTAGCCTTACGAATTCCGGCTGTAGCAAATTGCGACTCGCAATTCCCGGTAACTCTGGCACGTGTATTACGCATATGTGCCCGTGTGCATGAGCGCACTTGTAGTTCCCTCTTGTCCCGTTGCCATTGACAAACAACATCGCTTGGCGATGCATTAAAGGTTGGACGGTTCTGTAGTTTGTCCGTAGCGTCTATAGATGTACGACTGTGGTTGCGTTGTTTGCATGGTCGAGATAATGATACGAGCATTCGAGAATCGGTATTCCGCTGCGCGCTATCGTTGAAGAGGAAACACCACGCATATTCATGTTGAGAGGAAATTCTTATTAGAATTTAAATTTTAATATGACCCTCAGTTTTCAAATTAAATCTTTTTAATTTTAACCCTTACTATACAAGAGTCACTAGTGACCGAGCGATTCCTATTTGCAAAGTTTCCCATGTGCAAGTTTCTTTGAGTCTTTCGGTAATTATAAATTATACTATATTTTATTATTTTCCAAAATTATGTTTCAATATTTATTCTAGAAAGTAGAAAGTATATTGATGAATTTTTAGAGATTCTTTGAATCATTCTGAATAGATGAAAAAATTCGACGGATTCTAGTGATCCATGTATTGTAAGGGTTAACTTTCTTTTGTATTAAAATATATATATATATAAATAAAACTGTACATTATCTCGTAAAGTTATTTATTACCTGCAGAGAACACAAATTAACAGTAACATCAATATTATAATTTCTCACTCAACAATATAAATGTACTAATATAACACAAGTTGTACATAATAGTTACAGTGTTGAGTAGGAAATTATAACATTACTATAATATTACTATATTAATTTGTGTTTCACGGGTATTTGATACAATGACAATCCTAAATGTGGACACCTATCACCAGGGAGAGATATTTCGTAGAAAATTTGCATATAAAGAACAGTAGCAAAATCGGAGTAATCTCAAACGCATCAAAGCGCGAATGAAGACGTAAAAGCGACATTGGGTTGGTACATATCAAAGTTATCAGTAGTTCTGACGAAAGCTCGATTTCCCGACTAGTGAACTTGTCTGGTGCACGATTATGCGGTAAAATAATCGTTTTGGACTCCACCCCTGGCTATGTTAACTCGCTGTATTCACCTAGTTTCGCCCTCATTTCTGGCCGATTTCATTCCATTGCACATCTCCGTTCTCCCACATTCCCATCCGGTTCTCGGTCTACGATCCATCACCATAACAGTTTTCTCGCACTGGGAGAAAACGTGAGAGGCGACCCGTTGTACGGTTTGCTCGGAAGTTGAAAATAATAAATTGTCTCCATTAAGCGACCGACTGTCCATGTTCGTTCTCATAGTTGGACCAGCTGGACGCGATTTCACCGCGATTTCAGGTACTGTCTCTCTAATTGCAAATTTCGAGTCGTTGTCGTCGCCGATGACTCGCGTCTATCTCGCCAACGAATCGCTTACGAGGAACGAGTGTCATGTCGGAATCCAGAAATTATTCGACGCAATTAATCGTGACAAAGGAGAGAAAAGTAGGGGAATAAAACGAGGACTTAGTGAGGACTCGAGCTTTTCTGGAGGTTTCGAACGCCCTCGGGATAAAAGTCGAAGTGGAATTCCGCGCGAAGTGCTGTCTACTTTCAGCCTCGAGCGTGCGCGCACCTGTCGAATGTGACGAAGGAATCCACTCGGTGGTACAAAGAAGTTCTCTGATCCATCGAGAGCCTCGGTGGGTGCTCGAACCCGCTTTCCTTCTTGTTGTCCGCCCTTTGAGAAAATCTCGCGAGTTTTTGTGCGATAAGATGTATAAGAGATCGATCCATGATGAGATTCTCACGTTGTAAAAATAGACTCGCACGAAACAATTCAATTTAAATTACCAAACCATTTACACGGGTTATTTTTACAAGCGAGGTATTTGAAGATATTAAAATTTGAACTAAACTCGAAGCCTGCTTATGCTTGCAAGCTCATTAAGTTTTTCTTTATCATCAAGTTTCTTCTTGTTTCATCGACTGATTTTTGTCTTACACGAAGTGTCAATACAGTTAAGCACATCGTAATGAAAGAAAGAAAAAAGAAGAGATGTGTAAAAAGAAGACCGTGAAATGTATGTGTAAAAATGTAATAGATACACGTAACCTCTGCCGTTGACAAAATTATCGTTCGTCTGTGTATGCCGACGCATTCGCTTCACGTCTTGCCACGCTTTCGCAGTAACTTAATAAACGTTAAAAGCAAAACGGTCCCCGTAAACTGTAGAAACAAAGATAAGTGTATTAAACGGATTTCAAGTGCTTTCCGTTGCTGCGGCAACAAAGATAAAGTGCATTAAACGGATTTCGCTTCGATGTTGGAGACGATGACGAGCCACTTTGTTAATTGAGTTTCACCCCTACGGTCCCGGGAAATACTTCGTCGGTCCGGTATTAAATAGCGCGAGTTGCATTACTGACGAGTATCGACGGTACTTGCGCTACTTGGGGAAAGAAGAGTGCACGAAAGGCTGACTTATGCCTTTAGGAATACTGCAACCAACGAACGGAGGCAATCCTCAAAGCTTTTCAATCCGCGTTTGTTTGCCTTTAGTCTAATCAAAAATCTTGAAAGCATCATAAATTCATTATTTTTTTTTTCAAAATTGTAAAAATTAATGTTTTGTTACTAGTTGGGTGCTTTCGTAGAATTGTTTAAAAGAAAACGAGCGTAAAAATGGGAGGAGATTTATCCGTAACCCAATTTAAAATGTCTATCAAGAAGGAGCGGAAACAAGAGGTAATTAAGTCACGAAACAAACGAAAGAAAGCGCAAATAAAACTACGAAACTGCATTAATTCCACTTTAATGCCTAGCTAAGTTAACTGGTTCCTGTAATTGTTTTTATAATGTGTAATCTGTTTTTCCGTAAGAATAGCATCGTAAAAATTGTAACATCATTATTATTAATTTGTGCAACGTTTCTTGCTTCTTCAGATTTATTCAGATATGAATAATCTTTAGTTTTATTCAACGCCCATCAACTACAATCAATATTCATTTTTCATATTCTTTTCACTATTCTGTTTCATTTTGACAAAAATTTCAATTAAAAGTCTCTAATAAAATCCTTTTCATAAAAAAAAAGCTTTAAAGATATCTTTTGAGAAATATTAAACATCAATAACACTGTATGACTTTTCTATTCAAAATTTTTAATCGGCGCTGTCGCGTCGATTTAAGATGAATTTAGACTTATAATTTCCGTTATAAAATTTAGATCGAAATGCAGGCGTTCAGCCGAATGGCGCCGTCTAACATCTGGTACTGACGATACTTGCTCGAGCGAATTAGCGTAGAATGCGTCTCAGTGAGAAGCAAGTTCGCGCGCTTTCCTCGCCTCGTTATCGCTCTTCAACAGATCCACGCCGCAGAACTTTGCAGATCTACATGAGAATAATAATAGTAGCGCACCACGTTCTTCCACGTTTATCTCGAAGTAAATTTCTGCACCTCCCGCTACTTGCGACGCTAATACAACACGTTCTTTGTACGATACTTCAATCGCAATAAGATTATACCAAGTCTCTAAAAGTCTCTTCACGTCTATTTTCTGTATTAGATATTTAAATGCATGATTAAAACTTTTTAAATTGCAAGAAATTGTGTCACATGAAAAATTGCAAAATTACTTTTAAATTATGCAGAGTTAAGAATGAAGAAAATAAAAATTATTTATCGGCACACCACACATTGTGATTACTTTTATAATAAATTTATATGAAATTGTTACAATGTAGTTCAATATCATTTTTTACTTTATTAACTTTCGATATCAACCTCTAATGGAATTTTTTGATCAAAAAATAACAAAAACATAAGTTGATGCAACGCGACACTGTGTTGTAACAAAACAACTACAACGTAGTTATTAAAATTGAACAGCATCCTGCAACCGAAAGTTAAATCTGATTCTATGATTAAATATCAAAAAAATATATATATATAAACCGATTACGCAAGATCTAAAATTTGCATGAGCATCTGTTGTGTCACAATTGATCGGTACATGATGAATCGCTGAAAGTAATCCAGCAGTTTTTATCCTGCATCCCATTTACCGCGGCAATTCATACAAAAGAGAAACTCGCGCCTCTCGCGCTCTCGCCCTCACGGCTACTCTTTGATGTATACTCTACGGTTCGTTGAATTCGTTTCATTTCTATCTCGTTTATTTCGTCTCGATGTATATTTTTTTTTTTTTTTCGTTTCCACATCGTGCCGTTTCGAAACGACGTGGACCAGCGAGAAGGATAGAGTACGCCTGACATCTACGCAGCGCGCATTTTGATACGAATGCAATCTCGTGTCAATCCTAACCCTCCCATCCTCCCTTACTCGGAGAACGCATGAGCGCGCGTTAGGGAGGACACGGTCAACGTAATGCCATAAATATTAATTCGCGCGATACACATCAACGCCGAGAGATATGGAACGTGATTTACCGGAAGCGATAGTTTATGGCGGCGGCACGACGCGATCGCTTGCGACGCACCAAGGCCCAATCCAGATCATCATCACAGGTGGTGACTCCCTGGATATTCATTTTGCATTACACATTTTCATATTCCGCATACATAAAACGAAATTAATACTAACCATTTACTCATATATTTATAAGTAGTTCTGATTGAGATACATCAAACTTTTCTACATATTCAAATGTCCATTTAGACAAGTTCTATCACTTGCAGCTTTTAAAATAGTGAAATATTTCGATTTATCATATAACGAACTCGTGGCAATTTTCTATTAAAGAAATTTCCAAGTGATTATTCCTACTGCACGAATATGTGTATTAAGAAACTTCCGATGATTTAGAGAAATTCCATTTGCATTATACTCCGCCACTTTGGAGACTGGATTCGAAATTTGCTGTGTATATCGTAGGAATATCCGCCAGCTGATTAAACCAAGCCGACCGCGTCTCTCGGGAGACGGCTTCGAGATCCCATAAAGCCGCTTCTACACCTTCCGGGCGTTCATTATGTGAATTGATACGGGTTTCCGAAACCATCGAGATGTTAGTCGAAGAGGTTTGATTAAACAGAAAGCGAGGAACATCGTTATTCCGTAGCTATACGAAGCGCGATACGATGCTTCGTATCCGTATTAAAAGGAAGAGAAGATCTTCGTAAAGAGAAAAAAAAAGATAAAAGAGAAGGAAGAAGCTGAGGAAATTCGAAATGAATATAGTATCAGCCATTGCCAGATCTTACGATTTCTGGTTAAAAAGGAAAGCTGTTGCAACATCTTGACTGGATGTATTATTGCCAATCTCTTTAGTCTAATACGTTAGTTACTAAACTATAGAAAAGAAACTATACAAAAAAACTACAGAAAAAATAATAGAAAAAAAGAAAGAAAAAGAGAGAGAGAGAGAGAGAGAGAGAGAGAGAGAGAGAATAGAATAGGATTATGTATTTATTTATACACTCTGAGACAGTGTTTTCTCAAGCTCAGATACAAATTGTATTTGAGGTAGAAAATATAATAGAAAAATGTCAGCATTATAAAGAAAGAAATTATACATATAAAAAAGAATAAACGATGTATATGTATTTAACAGCAATTAAGGATTACTGTTAAATAAGTAACCAAAACGAAAAAAATGTTATCTTGAATGTGTTTAGAGATTGATTGTTTCGAATTTTCAAAGAAATTTTATTCTATAGCTGCATTGCTCCATACAAGTAAACGATCTTTTATAAAATTCTGTACAGCACAAAATAATCAATTATTTTGAGCCCCTTGTCTTGCAAGATTTTATTACGCCTAAATTTAAATAAAATTTAGATATCTATTAAATAAAATTTAGAAGTTATTCAAAATGAATAATGGAGAAAATTAAGCATTAGAAAGAGAGAGGGGGGGAGGGGAGAGAGAAACAGATAGAGTGGAAAGTAAAATAGGGATAAAATGGGCATGGGACCACCGAACTAATCAGACTCAACCAATCCGAGTCGTTTCCCCGCGGAGAAGAGAAATGCTTCCTCCCAGCGGACAGGATAATTTAAACTTTCCCGCAAGCGGGAACGCCACGACGTGGTGTGACGCAGCACAGTGTGCGGCGTCGCGCCGTCAACGTATCTCGGTCACTCCGCTAAACAGAATTAGATACGAGGGATAGATTCAAACGTTACCCACCGTGAAAAGCGACTCGAGTCTCCTAGGTATACAACGCGCGAACACACGAAGGGAATCGTCAAAGGTCTTACGTGAAAATAGAATGTAGCTGAATAGCGTTATTAGGGCAATTCAAGTGAAGATCTCTGAGTTTTTCGCGACGACAGAAATTCGGCAGCTGTGAGAAACGTTAAATTCAACTTTTAAGAATAATGAAAATTCTCTTCTAAGAGTAAAATGGAAACATAACTTTTTATAGGTTTTACATAGGCTAACATATGTTTGTACGAGTTCGCCTAAATTGATAAAAGATAAAAGGGAAGTAATGCGTTACTTGTAATGTTGTTATCGTTATAATTACTTTTTTTAGTAATGAATGGATAACGACGATACATTTCTTTATTTGTTATTTACATTAATAACAACGCAGAAGCTTTTTTGGTAACAGAAATGAATAAAATCATTACTTTTATCGTTATTTTATACAATATATGTGTATAAAATGTGCACAAACAAGTTTTAGAGGAAGATAATGTTATATTTGGCCATGTTGCAATTAACTACAATTACTATTAAAATTACTCTGGATCTCGTATTGAACTGATCAATTAGTGACCAAGACAATTGGATACCACTCTAAAAAAGGAATTACAAAAATTCGGTGAAAAAGTAACACAATTGTAACAACTTTCCAAGTAACGTTAATGATAATAAGTTATTTTTTCGTATTAATAATAATTTTTGAGTAACAATAACGATAACTTGTTACTTTTAAAATAAATAATTTTTATAAAGTAATTTTGTCAATCCTGAATCACAATTATTATTAAAGTTTTGCAGTAACTTTTTATATGTGTAATGTGTTCCTATCAAACGTGTGATGAAAACCATTATATTGAACGTGATATGATAAAACAAAGCGACAAAATGCATATAAATATTTAAAAGAGAGAATCAAATAAGAATAATTTAAAATAAGATTAATTTTTTCGCAAACCTTGCATCTTAAAATATATATAAAACTTTCGATTGACATCAAGAAAAACTCGAATTTTTGAACAATTTTCAAGTGCACCCTCGTCGCAATTGTCACAAAACAATCGCAACTTTCACAAAGCGGCAAATATTGTTCGGTCTTAATTACAGCAAGATTGAATGTTCGCATCAGAAATGAGTATGACATTTGCACACCTTGTGTCGCACATCCTGTTGTAGATACAAAACAACCTCAGTTATAACGGTAATTACGTAGGAAGCTTCCGTCGCTGCTATTTAAATTAAACCATTCTACTGGGGAATGAATCGATCGCGCACTCGACAAGATTTATCTCTGCGTTTGGTGTTCACAGATATCATCTTACCGCGAATTTGAATAAAATATTACGTTGCAATGAAGTCTATATCGCGAAAAAGATGAATTACGAATAAATATGAACGAGACAAAGGTCGTTTAAAAGCATTTTGCACATTTACAAACTAAATCGAATTAAGCCCGTTGCTAAGCCAATTAAAATGGAATATAAGGACATTTATTTTTCAAAGACATATTATTTCTGTGCTTTTTAAGATGTCAGTATTTAGTGATCTCAATTGTTCATGATCTAAAAAAAATCATGTTTTTGGTGTACGTAATAGGTACTAAAATAATATTGATACATAGATACTCAACTTTCCGATATATTCTTCCAATATACACATATATATATACGAGAATGTTTCTTCTACTTGAAAAAAATTAATAATAATAAAAAAGTTGAAATTTATTTCAAATTAAATTGTGAATTCAAAGAAATACGTAGTAATAGCAATTATAAAAATAATAACTATACAAGTTTTACATGTAGAATTATTGTATATAGTTGTGAATAAATTTATATAGATAAATAAATTATTTTATAGAGTTTCAATAATTACAAAATAAATTATTCAATTACATACATTATGCTGCTGTATAAAACTAGTCATCTTTTTATTTAGTTGCCGTTATTACGTTTTTCTTTGAGTGCATGATATTTTAGTCTGAAATAAATAATTCTTTCATTTACAAGCAGAAGAAACATTTTCAATACTTACGTATATATTAGAGAAGTTGAATATCTATGTCAATATTTTTTGATACCTATTGCACATTATAGACACAATCTTTTATAGATTACTAACGATTGAAATAAAATCTCTTTCACTGAAATAATAAAATCTTTTTAAAGCAGGAATAATACATTCTAACAAAAATAAAAATTTTTTTTTTCTCTACGTTTGGAAAAAAAGACTAATATAATTTTATTATATGTATGTCTTTTTTCTTATTCTATTAATAGCTACTTTATATATATATATATATAATGAATATATGAATATAATCATAAATTCAAGTATTTTTACGTGCAGAGAGCTTCTCTCACACTCTACGAAATATCGAACGTTCAGTTAAGCTGAGTGTCTGATTC
>Ga0157364_1006590_pt1 | contig 11950 bp, 7 predicted proteins | sample AttsexASBM2_FD_111476 | JGI IMG/M metagenome (GOLD analysis project Ga0157364, IMG submission 111476) | Fungus gardens microbial communities from leaf cutter ant in Ribeirão Preto, State of São Paulo, Brazil - Atta sexdens ASBM2 | ecosystem: Host-associated > Fungi > Mycelium > Unclassified ...
CACACACACACACACACACACACACACACACACACACACACACACACAAAAGTGCCGCAGAAAGATTTCAAATCAAACACTGCAAATTAATAGTAGAACAATTATATCTATAAATTATAAAGAATAGTTAAGAATACATTACAATTTTTTTAATTAATTCAAATATTGTTGAATTCTATAATCATTTTTATTGTGAGATATGTGATATTTAATTTCTGCTGATCTTTAAGTCTATTTAATCCAAAATATATTAATCCAAATCTATTTAATCCAAAATTTATTTTCTTGCTGATATTTCATTAAAAAATTTTTCTTTGATATTTAATAGGCTTAGTTTATTAATTTAAAATCTTTTTTATGCAAATATTGTCAATTTTTTGCAGTTGTTTAATTATTGATCCAAATGTTATGATCGTAAAATAAATTTGGACTGACCAAGAAGAGCAAATATAATCATTTTCAGATCATACTTGAATGATACAATGTCTTTCACAATTTAATAATATTCGACACGAAATTTATAAATTTTATACATATATATGTATATATACATGTAATCTTTTCCACAATTGTTTATTAAACCGGAAAAGAGATCTTAAATAAAATAAATTATTTGAATTCTCACTTAAATCGTAATTTCAAATATAAAAAAATAGGACACGAATACTAAATTAATTCTCAAAATCTAATTATAAAATCATGTCACCTCTCAAAACTGAGTTCTTTAGTAGAATTGCAAATATAAATTAGTAAATTTAATTAAGAAATGCATTATATCTTACTTCTTTATATTTGAAGATATTCCTTTAAGAGGAGCCAAAATGATCGATGTTATGATTAACAAGGTAATCTACGATCGAGATAGTTCGCGGTATATTCTGGCGGTAATTAGTCGTACTGTTTGATTTGGACGACGGTGGAAGAGGTTCGCGTGGCTCTGATTGGATGAAACCGGCGTAGGTTCGTCTTCACTTTCCGAAAGGAAAGAACAGCCCGGGGCCTCTGGCTCCGGGAAATGACGAGAAGACGAGATGAGACAAGACGGGACCCGCGAGTTAGGAACGACGAAGTCGTTGAGTTCGGATGAGGGCGGGACGGAACGAGGGAGAAGAGACGACGAGATGAGATGAGAAACAGCAATGTCGCAATGAGATATTGCCAGTATGCGAAGGTGCACAAAGCTACCCCAGGATCTACCTCAGCGCCTTGTAATAACACTGTGCGTTAAGCTACCAGAGAACTCGCAACGTGATGATTAGCTTTAAAAAAAGTATATTTTCATTGTTATTGTGACATAATATAGTATTTGCTCTCTATAATTATTAAAAATACACATAACAGATACATGTTTTCTAAATTTTTGCAAAAAAGAAATCTCCAACGCAATAAAATTGTAGTAATAAAATAAAAAATGAAAAGTTTATCTCTAAAAGCGAATTCGAACTGGATGCGAAATTTTCCGGTGCCACACATTCGCTTTGTTCTAGTGCAATGAAATCGTCGTGTTTGATTGAATCGCTCTGTTGTGCAACTTTGTATTTGACGAACAAAAACTGCTCTTGCGTAGCGCCATTATAATATGTATTCAAGCGAAATAAATTGGATGAAGGTAAACTTTATTATATTAAACTTTTTAATAATTTTTTCATGATAATATTGAATAATTTCGCAAAATTAAGAATAATAGACCAAAAGACGTTTATTAAAGGAGTTATCAGAATGTAATGTTGAAAATGAGAATATATCGCTTATTTGTTACAACAACGACACAACTAAAAAATTCTGTTTACTTGTAAAAAAAGAGCAGAAATAAAGAAAAAAAACAAAAAAACATTTTTATTTCTCTATAATCAAAATTGCATTTTAAAATTAGTATTAAATTTTTACAATTTAAAATATTCAAACGTATTTTCTAGAAAATTTTGTTTTTTGAGCTATGTTGTAACAAATGAGTGATATTATTAAGTTAAATAAAAAAAAGAAAAGTAAAAAATTAGAAATTATGTCGATATATTCGAATGATTACTTATATAAAGATGTAAATAATTCAGACTAGCTTTTGAAGTCAGTGCACATCTTCCGAATTCATTATAAATTACAACGATAAATGATATATCAGATATAAATGATAAATTTGTATGCAGATGTAAGGAATATAAGATGTTCATTCTTTTAGACAAGTTATTTTATTCATATACCTTTAGCTTTAATTATGCTCTAAACAAGTATATTATACATACAGCCATTACATACCATATAATGTTAAATTATACAAGAAATATATCTAAATATGTGTGTATGTTTCTATAAAAGTATATTTTCACATTTATTCAATTGTATTGGTTTCAACTTTCTTCAAGATATTTTAATCTAAAACTAGATACTAATATATTATATATTTTTCTAATAATAATGAGATCACATTATCTCAATAAAAAGTTTAAATATTATATAGTTTTTATTGACTCTAATATACATATCTGCGCGTCCGGGGCGGATTTTCCGCGAGGTATGAAGATAGGGAAGAGGATGGAAAAGCAAAAGGAAAGGAAGGTGCCCACGGTGCTTGGAGGGGAGACACGGGGTGCAAGATGTAAGACGAAGGAGGCGTGGTCTCGGCATTGATCCAGAACCCCCACTACCGTGCTTAAAAGTACAGCCCTGGCTGCTTCGCTCTGTGCTCACCCCCGTCGACCTGTAAGAAACCGGCAAGAAATGAATATTCATGAGCCATCAGTTTCGCCGCCTCTATCTTCCTGATTCGGTCACCGGTGAAAAAACATCCTATCTGTAATAACTGAGAATAATATTAAATATTATAAATTCATATTAAGCGGATTGAAAAAAAGTTACATTTTGTATTCATATATTTAATTATGTGAATTTTTAGTTTGCACAAAAAAAGAAAGTTATATAAAAACTTTATTAATTCAGTGATTTTATTCGAAAAAATTTATTAAAGATAAAATATTATAGGCAAATATATAAAAAATTTGTATACATGAATCAAATATTTATCAAACGTTCTAGTCAAAGCTGATAAGCGACAATGTAATTCATAATTGCAAATTTATTAGTTTTCTTCTTAATTAAAAAAAAATTTACTTCAAACGCTAATCAGTAAACTTAAATTATTTTTTGTTTTTGATCATCTTGAAATCTAAAATTGTCAAGTAAATTCTCTAAACTCTGCTCTCAACGTGTGCTTAAATTAATTGTAGTAATTCTATTTCTATTTACTCTTGCAGGATATTGCTTTATCTAATTGCTAGCGATACGCGAGTGAGGGGAAAATGCCGGTAGTCGTAACGTTGGATTGATCGCCAATCTCGACATTGCGTAGGCAGAATACACTACATCGTTAGAAATTTCATAATAAATTTAAATAACATGTAAACTTGATTGTGATATAATTGAAAATTAATAAATGATTTAACTGAAAACTATAATTTCAGGATAGTCTTAAATATAATAAACATATGTATTAAATTTGAATGTTTATGGAAAGTATAATACATTAAATTTTATGAAATTTTATGAAAAGTATATTAAATTTCATATGTGCACAAATGTATCTTTCAGTTACAAATACATTAAATTTAATGTTATAATGTAATTAAATTTAATGTTATATAATTAAATTTGATGTTATGTCATGAAATTAAATTCAATTTGTGTAAAAAAAGTGTATAAAGTTTCATGATATTTTTAATAATGCACATACAAGATATTAAATCTTGATAATACCGATTATTTTCAATGTGTAAGTTTTTATTTGATTAAACGTTTGATAATTGGATTAGAAATATTATATGTTTGTACATTGCAAATCATTTTTTAAAAACTAAAAGCTATAAAAGCTTCCTTTTATAAATTTAAATGAAAAATATTACATTATGTATGTATTTGCAATATAGGTACATCCGGAAATAGACAGATCTACACCACGGATCACTGTGTCCTGTATGAGCTTCGCGTTACATAAATCGCAAAGATACTTACAGAGAGAGAGAGAGAGAGACAATAGAATGGGATTCATCGCATGAATATTTCATTGCTGGTCACTGACCAGATATAAATAATCCAAAAGTTTCGGAGCTCGATCTAAAATTTTCAACATCCCGCTTCCCTATTCAAGTCAAGTATGTAAAATTGGAGGGAGAGCGACTCTTCGCGAATGCATCTCGCATTACGAGTAAAAACGCGTTTTTCGCAAATTCTCATCTGTGGTTACGTACGTGCGTATGATACTATTTCATCCAATTGCATAACATCCTAAAGGACATATCTAAGAGAAACGAGACGTAAGGGTAGTTTGGTCGCGACGTTAGCGGATTGGTTACCGACTACAACGACGTTGCCGGAGAGTATGTTGCCAGGAGTTTGTTCTAACTTGCAGTCGGTGGCAGTTCTCCTCAAACAGGCTAGATTATGCTCCACATCTCTCCACTTTCGTTCTCCCGGACTCGCGCGAATTCACGATGCGCGCGACTGCACGCCCGCGCGTTTGTTTGATCTAACTTCATCCTGAAGCTCTCAATCTCACTGATTGTGAAAGAAGCGCGGCCGCGAGGAGAGTCTGTCAATGAGACGATGATCCCATAGTTTCTAGTCTTACTAGGATGCGAGAGACAGGATCATCCTAAATCAGCGACAAAACGCTCGGCGTTGAATACTCCAGAGCTTGACGATCAAGATGGATCGATCATCTCTCGCCGCTATGGTTGTTAATAATGCATTCTACGTCTGGCGGAGTTTCTTGCTGCAATCTGCATAGTTTCATTACATCGTTGTATATGCGAAAAAATTACGTATATCTCATGTTTCTTGGAAAAACATACTTTTCATAAAGGACATAACAATAGAAGTAGCTAAAATAATTTATTATAATTAATTAAAAATATCTATAAATATTTATTACATAATTGCAAGGAATATCATATATTGCAATAGATAGTAAACTGCTATTGAAATTGAAATGAATATTTTTAAATATTCTTTCACAGATTTCGATTTCCGCGGCCAAGATACAACTGCGGCAAGTCTTCGTCTTAAATTGTCGGACGATACGCGCCACATTAAACCCAAAATGGTCTGAGCCCTGATTTACGAAGCTGTTAACGTATCCGATAAAATACAGCCTTCGGTTTTATTGCGCCCATTCAGCGCCATTTTGGAGAACGTGGATTTCTCTTCTCCGAAACATTTCTCCCCGTTACTCTTACTTACCTAGCCACTATGTCTTCCGGTGTTTCTCGGCGCAGTAATTTCAATTGGCTCGCAAGGCGCTCTGCACAGTTTATCCGTTTAAGCTGATTCTTTTTTTTCGTCGACGGCGATTCCAAATAGGATAATACGAGTTAAAGTTTCACCCTCCGCAATTTAATTTACTTTGATCACACTTGCTTGAATCCGACAGACGAGATTACTTACGCTTCGTGAATAATAATTAATATAATAATACGGGAATCCTTTCGCCTCGTTGGAGACAATAATGATAATAAACTAAAATTTTGCATTTTTTTCATTGCATTAATATATTTTTCCCTATTCATCCATTTTTTCGTTGTTGTTTTTTTTTAGAATATAGTTTGTTTACGATTTAAAAAATTCTGCGAAATAAAACCATCAAGTGTCACAGATCGCGATATTTTTATCCTTCGCGCTGACGGCTTTTCGAGTTTCAAGCGTCCCTCCCTGAGGACGGCAACTCATAGTCCTGAGTGTCACGATCCTTTAAAATATTTAGAGGAGGTAGTCCGCGCGCGGGGAAGGAGAAGCATTGGGTAGAGAGAGGCGGAGGAGAGACTCATCCAAGTTGGCAACTTTCGGTCGTATTAGCTTTTGTATATATATTACCTCATTTGCGAGAGGAAAGCTTATACTTCTACCCCCTGTAGACACTGTATAGATATACCATGCACTCATACCTCACTCCACCACCTTCCACAATATACTCGTACACGTGCTTTGGCTATATTCTGCCGTCAGTGTGACACTTCGCGCGACGAATCATCTATCCAAAAAGTTTCTGCAATCTCGAGTTATGCGCCGCGTGACGTGCGGAAGATGTAAAGAAATAAAATGTGGCGATTGTTGAACTTAGTTTTCTCATTCAAGATACAAATAACCAAATAAAAAAAAGCATTGCGAGGAGAAAAAATATGATATCGTCATAATATTCTTCAATAAATACTCCGATACTGTAATACAAACAAAGTCTAAAATTGCGTTAGTGAAGCGATTATTTTGACGCAGTATTTCGACTCGTCATCTCTTATCGACGCGATATCTCTTATGTCTTATCTTTTTATCAATAATAACATCAATATTAACATCTATCTATCATCTACAGACAACACAGAACTGATTCGGGAAGACGAGTAAGACAAACACATCATCATACATTATCTTCATTAATGTAAAAGACAATTTAGTTTATAATTTATAACGTTTCGAAAATCTATTCTCGAGCCTGAAATCTAAATAACTGCTCCGCTTTTAGTTGAATATAAAATCTCAGTTGATTTTTACTAAAAATATAAATGTAAATGTACAAGTTTCTTTAACCATTTTCTCTTCATCTACGCTAACTGATATCCCTAATTTTGAGACTCCCGAGGCGAGCCTCGGAGGGACGTAACAGCGCGGCGCGAAAGAACAGATTCATGAGGGAGCATGGCGCGAGGCGACGATGCAGGTACACCCTCGACGCGAGAAAACAGACATTTAACCTAAAATAACACATGGACAATGAATACAAAACATACGTCAACACGAGCTGTAACCTTCCTCACTTCCGTTGCGTCGTCGCTCGTTATATCATCCCGGTGCTGTTCCGATTTTAGCTCGCGCTCGCCCCCGTGACATCCGGATGAGCTCGATGTAAAAATAGAGAATAGAAAGCGGAAAGCGTGATGGAAAGAGGACGAACGAGAGAAACGTGGAGAGAGAGGAGAGGGGGACATAGGAAAGCAACAAGGGTGCGAAAAGCATCGGCGGCGCATCGCCTTCGAGCAAGTATCGCCCGGCTGTCAGATGGTAGGTAGGGTTGGCGGAGAAGGAAGGTACCCTACACGCGGAGGTTAGGTCGGAATATAGTTTAAGCTAGACGAATGGGCTGGTGGGTGGTTCTGGAGGCAGAAGAGTGAGCCGAGGCGGGTAGTTTTGCCTGGGTACCGCCGTACCACCGTCACCCTTCGCCCAACCGCCGGTCTCCCGTCGTGCCCCCGTCCCCGCCAGCCCTCTGGAGGCACCCCCGGTTACTATTCCACCACCTTCTCCACCTCCTCGACGACGCCATACCCTCGTTCATAATATCCTGCACGTCAGACTTTGAAAACTCCAACAATTTCCTCCTGCCGCCTGGTTGGAGAGCGAAGAGGGGAGGGGAACGGGGAGGAAGGGGATGGCCGGGGCTCAGGGGGTTGGTTCTACCCGCCGCGTGGAGATGGTTCCAGGTTGCTGATGCTGGTGCCGCTCTCTTCGTGTGGCATGTAGTAGTAGCAGTAGAAGTAGTAGTAGTAGAAGTAGTAGTAGTAGTAGTAGTAGTAGTAGTAGTAGTAGTAGTAGTAGTAGTAGTAGTAGTAATAGTAGTAGTAGTAGTAGTAGTAGTAGTAGTAGTAGTAAGAGTAGTAGTAGTAACGGTGGTAGTGAAGGTGGCGGTGGTGGTGGCGAACCGACGGTGCGAGGGAGACGAGTTTCGAGTTTATATAAAGTTCGGGCCACATCAATAATTATAAGTAGAGAGCCGAGGCAAGATGGCGCACCCGACTGGCAAACCCCATCCCCTCGCATGCCAACCGAGTCATTATTCAAGGCATCCTTACTTCCACCCGCCTGCCCGTCCGATTGATCCTTGGTGTCGTCTTGGGAAACGATCGACGCTTTTCCGAAGAAGAGCAGAAGATCACCTCCTTAATCCGTAATGCTTCTGTCGCATTCTGACTTCCACAGTAATATTTTACGCTAAATAACCGAATTCCGTTTCAAGTGTTGATGAATGATTTTATAAAAATTAAAAAAACAAATCTTATAATAATATTACGTATTAAAAAATTTTCTATTTAAGACTTTCTAAAATCTTTTTATTAATTTTATTTTTTTGACAAAAAGATTAAGACCTTATTAATTTTTTACAGAGTAATGATAATTCTTAAATATACTTTGTAGAAAATATATACAAAGAATTAATCACATTTCGCCAAGATATAATTTTCAGAAAAATATTATTTCGGCGGAAATTCTGCCTCTTTCTTTAGAAACGTAATGAAGAATAGGATTATTAAGAGAAGGCTGGCGAAGAGGAAAAACATGAGGGGCCGAGGCGATAGGGAAGGGTTGGTTGGTTTCCGGCAAAGATGACGGTTGATTAATGTTGAGGGTAGTTTCTTACTCACACCTAGCTCGGCGGGATAGTCGGTAACAATGGCGAGCGGCGCCTTAGATAAAGCTTCGAAATAATATCGAGTGTGAAACAAGGTAGCTGAATCTATCTAAATTTAATATTCTTTTTGTTCATTTTTTTACATGAAATTAATAATATAAAATCTTACATTTTGACAAAAATAACATTCTCATCAAGCAAAAGTTAAATTAATAGATCGTTCACATATCCTTCCTAATTGGAAAAAGTTTAATTGGCGACGTTGAAAAAACAAGTACACGAAATGGACAGAATTACGTAGGAGTCAAATACGGGGTTCATCCCGGTAAATATTTTACTTTCGTTAACTGAGCCGACGAATCAGCCGATAGTTTTGTTTGACTGCGTGAAGCAATATTTTTCAGCCACGAATCGTCTCCTCGTGCGGTTTGGCCAGTTACACGGGTACACACACGTACGAAATATTCGCACACGCGTACATGTATGCACGGCCGGTGCACATGTACGGACGCTCGAGCGAGCACTTGGCGTGGGATCGGTTCGAATCTGTCCCTAACGTAGTTTCCAGTTGAAACGCAGATCTGGTGTTGCCCTAACTCGGCCGGGGAAACTCAGAAATCTAATGCCAGGAGGACACACGGGCTGTACCAGCCCGACGTTAACTTTTAATGCACGGGATTAGTGCCGCGGGTGCACGCGGGGACCTCGGCCAAACTTTGCACTAATTTGTTCGTCTATTAATCTCGCACTTCCTATCTGTCCGCGTTGGCCGAAAGAAGCCGGAGCTGCACATGAAGAAAATTCGTAAATCGTAACGTCTAAGCACGTGCGGACAATAAATCTTTTTATTGAAAGACCACACTTGTTAAATAGAATTACTTAATATTTATTAGTGATTATAATTTTTAAGTAGAGATGCAGTTTATCTATGTAAGATAAAGATTAATATATAAACAATATTAAGAATTTTTTGCTATATAAAAATCTTTAACGCTTATTAAAAAATTATCATAAAAGTTATTTTATACATTTCTGAAAATATTTCCAATGCATACATTAGTCCAACCTTTCAAACAATTTGTATAAAATTTCTTGCAATTGATTAATTAATTTGTAATAATTTGATATGATATATAAATTACCTATTCTTTTATACTTGACATATTAATTAAACTGCTTTTGTACACTTCTTATAAAATAATAAAGAATAAATGAGGAGAAGTGGAACGTTTAAATGCGAAATCTGGGTCGCAGCAACCGCTTTGGCGAGATTTCTCGTAGTAAAGTATAAGGCACGGGTAAACGAGGAGCATAAAAAGCGAGAAAAAAGTCAAGAGTAACGTCCAGAAGGGAAGCGAAAAGAGGAGGAAGAGGCCGCGCGCTCAATTTACTGGTCGTGTAAAAAAGGAACGCGGAAAAAGACGGGAAACAGCTTAACGGGGTTAAAACCACCCCTTCGGCGGTAGGAGGTAAAAAAGCTAAGCGGCGTTTTATAGACCCAACAAGCGGCCCACGTATACCTACGCGGGTGCCAACCCCGTTTTTACACCCTCGTTGGAAATTAGAGGCTTTTTGTGCTAAATATACCTCGTCCCTCACCCTCTCACTCTCTCTCTCTCTCTCTCTCTCTCTCTCTCTCTCTCTCTCTCTCATACACAGTATGCCGCGCGCCAGTGAATCTCATATTAATTTTAACTCCACGCGAACCTGACCGCGCTTCGAATTACTCGCCTATAATCTTTTTAATCTTTCTATTACGCAAAAGGTTACAGAAAGAGAGAATTTACCATGCATTTTTTTTAGTAAAATTGTTTCATTTTTAATAACGTTTAAACGGTCAGTTGTATGGATTTCCAACCCATTGAAATTCGATATTCATACACACTGTGTATATCATATGAGATTAAACTCATATTAAGTTAATGTAACGTAACTTCTTGAACAATAATTCGTTTTTTGCTAAAACGAAATTTTCAGTAAGTTTTTTTAAATTGATATTTTTTTTCACCTTATCTTTTTATCGTCTGCATAATTGTATAAATTATTCTGACAGATATTTCTCCTTTATAAATATTCTTTTAGAGTTAAATTTTTAAAATCTAAAATTAAATTTTTCTTGACTTTCACGTGCAATTTTAAATGAAACAATAAAATTTATAATCGTGAAAGAAAATCCTGAAACCTGGCTAAATAGCAACAGGATTTGAGAGTCTTTTCTGTGGTCTAAGTGAAAATAAAACGCTCGGCCAACCGGCCAAGAGGGTGTGAAACGAGGGTGGCATTTCTCTCACATAAATTAGCCGTCGGAGGCAAAATGCAAAACATCCGTTCAAGCCGCAGTTCAACACAAGCGAGATTGGTCACGTTGTGGCTTTGTCTCTCCTGATTCGCCCGCAGGTGGATTCACTCCATCCACCCGCTCTTGATCTTTAGACTGACATGATTGTATACAATTTAGGAAATAAGCGCTGCCGCAAATAAAAGAGATATCTTTCTATCATATCTTGTTATAAAAAAATGACACTTTCCTTGAGAACATTTTTTTACTACTATCAATCGAAGGTATCCTTTTTTTTATTTTGTTTCAAAGATATTTTAAAAATAAAAATATATATGACATTTCTAAATTGCATTAAACTTTCTAATTAGTCGATTATGTAGAATACTTCTATATTTTTCGAACTGTATCAAAGTAAATCGCGAAGCTGCTGCATAAATTATCGCAGTGCTCGTAAACCGCATTCCGGTGTACTTCGACCCGATCCGGAGCGAAGTCGAATTCCAGTGGAATTTACACGGGAAAAAAACGGCGTGACATATCGCATCGGCATGCAATTACCAACCCTGGCGCCCTTTGCAATACTCCGGGGCAACATTGAAGATGCAACCACCTGAAAATTCATGGCTGGCACGAAGGAATCGAATATCGTTGTCGCATCGGAACCGATGTGTCTCTCCAAGTTATTCCCGCGGGGCGAATCGAAACGGCGAAGGTCGATGGTGCTTTCGAAGGCGAAACGTTTCTCTAGGCATTCGAAACGAGCGTCGCACGCGTATATCTGGCGGGATAGGTGGGCTCCAGATAGCGCCCGATTTCCAGCAACGACTAACAGTGGATATAGGTATAGGAAAGATGGTGGCGAGAAGAGCGAGAGGTGCGGCTCGGTCATAGGTTGTGTGTAGCTGAGGCAGTTCGCTCTCTCCCCCTACCTCTTCACCCTCTCGCCTCCCCCCTGCCCCTTCCTCTCCTGCCACGCTTTTGGCTTTCGAGGCAATATAACTCGAAAATGGTGGCTGGCTTGCGAGTGCCGTTATCATTTCTTAGCCCGGTATCAGCCCGCCCTCCCGGTTATTACTGCACCCCCGGGGCTACGCCATGGACTCTTAGATAAGCCACCCACCGCGAAGGTGTATTGTGTGTTTCACGTACCGTCGCCTTCTATACGCTTCTCCTTCTCTTCACCGCGTCTCTTATTCCATCTTGTTCTATCGGTCTCTCTTACGACGTTTCTCTATTCCTAACTGTCTCACTCGCTATATCTCCGTTTGCTTTTATGCCTCTTC
>Ga0157364_1006591_pt1 | contig 11949 bp, 10 predicted proteins | sample AttsexASBM2_FD_111476 | JGI IMG/M metagenome (GOLD analysis project Ga0157364, IMG submission 111476) | Fungus gardens microbial communities from leaf cutter ant in Ribeirão Preto, State of São Paulo, Brazil - Atta sexdens ASBM2 | ecosystem: Host-associated > Fungi > Mycelium > Unclassified ...
CTCGTATCGCCGAGGCGAAGCGTGTCGAGGACGTCGTCGTCGTCGTCGTCACTCGACAACGTTTCGCTGCTCCTAATATATATACATGTGCAGTCACCGGGGCGTGTATCGCACAGCCTCCTCAACGATGACTATCGAACGGGGTGCACACCCTTTTCCATCTCTCTCTCTCTCTCTCTCTCTCCCCCTCCTCCCTCTCTCTCTTTCCCTTTTTTCCTCTCTCCCTCTCTCTCTCTCTCTTTCCCTTTTTTCCTCTTTCCATTTTTCTGTCCTGCCTATTATCTTCTGGAGAGTGTATACAAAGAGATCGGTGATAACTTTCTTATCGTGTTATCAGCATTAACGATGGTCGCCGTTCCCTTTCTTCTTTCGAGCGGTTATTGATCTGAGGCGCGCCGAGCGCTCATTATCTCCGCTTATTACAAAAGGTTCATCGTCCGCGCGATGTACGCTGCCGCGCCAATTAAGAATATCTAATCCCTACGAAACGCGGTCACGGGGTAAATCCGATAGCGCGCGAGCGTGTGGTAAACAGTCGCGCGTTCACGTCTATAATTGGATGAGAGGTATCTCGTCATTTTCGCCGTGCTGAGGCATGCGAGATAATCCACTTCTGCGGGAAAGAAAGTATGAAATTATGAGAAATTACAAAATCCCGAGGGATGAAAGTCCTTCCTTCGCAAGAATATATACGTTACATTCGGTCGCGGAACAAAAGTTCGTAACGTTACTTCATTTGTAACTTGTTTAAAAAAAAAATCGGCAACTATCGAGAGAGCGAAGTTTGATTCTAAAAATCTGTTTTTTTAATTGCAATATACAACGCACACACAACTGCAAAAAATTGATTTAACTTTAATACATATTTCTTTAAATAAGAAATACTGCTTTTCTTTTAGACACAGTCGACAAACGTATCGTTTTTCTCTGTTATTCATTGAATGTCACAGTGAGAAAAAAAATAAAAAAATTTATTTTTGAGATGTTTATTTCACTGAAATACTTAAACACGATGAAATAAAATTTTATTCCTAGCAAATAAAAATTTTAACAAAACCATTTATCTATTTTATCTTTTTATAATTAATGACATATATATTTTATAGAAATGTACACTTTGTCGTCAAATTTTTTAAATCGATAAACATTGAAGAAAACCTCAGTTTAATATTTATTTGCGAATATTTCGATTTTTTTCTCAGTGTATTTGTATGTATAGTTATATGCATGTATTGAAAGAAAGGAGGGAGATGCTATTGAGTGATGAATGCATCGTCGAGAACATTAAGATACGGGCTCACCTAGTTATGCCATCGGCATAACGCAGATAGATTCATTCGTTCCACTAGTCTAATTCAAATGTCGGGATATCCTTAAATAGCGATATCTATTTATGGACACCGCAAATCGAAGTATTCCTTTGCGAAAATGTGATTTCATTTAATCGAATAATACAATTCGATGTGATAATATTCTGTGATTTAATCGTCGCCAACATTGAATGAATTTTTAAAATAGCTCGAAATCTGTCAATTCTTCCTCTTGTTTGTGGATTGCTTTTACATTCTATATTTAAATATCCAAAATGCCTTTTGAAAGATTGACAAATTCACTCCAAGAATCAAAAAGCATAAAGAAAAACAGCAAGCTCAGTTCCTCTTGAAGATTGAAGGTGCGGTTTATATTATCTTCTCGTGTAAAATTGCTACAACAAACTTTTAGCAAACTGAATAAATAGGACTCATTGAAAAAGTCAAGACTTTTCAGAAGCTACAGACTATAAAGTAATAGTACTGCAATTTCTGATGATCGAAGATCCATTATCAAAATTAAAGAGATTTATTCTAAAAAGGATGATGCGTGTGTAGCTGGGTAAAGCTACGTGTCACATTATTCGAATTAGATAATTTTAGTTTTAATCTGTTTCATTCTTATTGGCTGTATTCTATTCTTTAATCTCCAATGCGTAATGTGACATGGACTTAAACGGTAGATTCATAGTTAACATTTCTAGGATTCGATCTTTATATGTATATGCCTCGGAGATTGATTCATTTATCCATTTCTTGATTTACTAATATAGATTAACTTCAATTTTGGTTTAACTTTTTATCTTTTTCTAGTTAAGAGTCAGAAAAAAAATAACGAGTAAATTAAACCGAGATAGTAGATTAAAGTTAATCTACTATCTATATTGGGAAAAATATGTGGACACAGTTAAAAAAATTTCGACTGAAAAGGCAACTTCGTAATTCTATTTCGGAAATGAATTTTTTAAAATATACATAATCTAAAAATTAAAAAAAAAATATTATTTATATACACTCATCTCTTGTATAATCAGAAAAGTCTATATTTTCCAACATCTCTAAATCTTTCGATAACGTCGAATTTAATTTAAAAGAAGTTTAATTTAAAAAGAAATTTATTTCTAGATTTCATTCTTCTTGTAAAAAACGCACTATAACATCTCTTTTATGAAAAGATGTACTTATAAATTAAAAAAATATATATACTTTGCGCGCGAGAGGTATTGTGAGAGAAAAAAAAATAAAACATTCCCTTTTAATAAATATATTCAAAGATGATGGGCGGATGTACAAATCAATATTAGACGATGAATTGATTAGATTCGAAGAATGATTTAATGTGCAAATTTGCAAGACCACAATAAGCGGAAATTAATTGCTTCATTGATGCAACTTGATTGCTTCACTGATGCAATTTAAACATAGTAATGTGTTAATTTCTATACGGTTTACACAGTGATGAAATGACGTCATTACATTTATCTACAGTCGTGTAATACACAAATATTAAAGTCTATTCATAATGGAAAGCCAAATCTGATTTTCACACTTACGAATTAATGTCTCGTAATTTTTATAGCGATGCGCTAATTGTTATGGAAATACAAAAAGTTTACATGAGTCGCCTAAAGCTATTAAAATACTGTTACTTTTTTTTCCATTACTGACAGTTTGCTTAAAAGAAATTGAATATACATTACATCTTGATGCTAACATATATATCCTAAAAATTATGTTTATGTCTATATAATAAAGCTATCACTCATGTAGAAAATATTGAATTTTTACAGTTTTGAATGCGACGACGTACGTAACAGAATTTAATTTGCATGATCAATGAAAAAAAGATGCATCATATTAATTCAATATTATGCAAAAAGAACGACTAAAATAGAATCCATAATTTTCCAAGATCTATATATCAGAAACACAAGTTCTATGAAAAAACAATACGTCGAAAGACATAGTTCTTGAAAAGTTTAGAAAGCATAACGCGTACGTATGTCCTCCAGCTTCTTTGACACCTCGGATGGCGTTCTCTCGAGATCGCCAGAGATGCTCTTCTGTTTAGTAGGCTCGATCGAGTTGAATTGCTCGCAAAGATCACCATCGATGACATTTTTTACAGGGTAATAGTACGATCGGAAGGACAGATGATCCCTGCCACACAGAGGAGGGTGCTCTGATCGCATGTGCATTTCCAGATGCTGGAAGAAATCGTGATCCTCGTGGCTTGTGAATGGCACGAGCACGCCTACTGTTCCACTTAGGGTCGTGTAAACTAGACTCTCGGAACCACCGGGTATGAGAGTTGCCTTCTGCAACGACATCACTGTCTCGCCGACGTGGAAACACGCCACTGTGTCCGCTTTTTGACTGGCGCCATTCAACAATCCTCTATCCCATAAAGCCTTGTTTCCGGTAGGATCTTCATCCACGTCGTCATTAATACCAGTCGCCAATCGTATCTGAAGAGATAAAAAAAAGACGGAAATGTAACAAGTCAAATTGATACACAAACGTACTGCAAGATAAAATATTTTGCAGAATACAAACTAACAATAACATTACACAATGTTATAACTTTCTATTCAATAATGTAACTGTATTAAAGACAAGACTTTTAATTTTCCAGAAAAGTTTGCAAAATTCTCTGATTCTTCCTTGATTTATGATTCTATTTACAATTATGGCTCTGTACAATTTTGATGCGTTATATTATATTTGTTGTTAAGTGGGAAATTATAATATTGATAAAGTTACTGTTTGTGTTCTGTGAGATAAGACGTAAACTTACCACAGCTATGTTTCCGAATTTGTCGGCGGTGGCGACGGTGTCGTAATCTAATACGCATGTCGTTGTGATCCATCTAGGATGTGTATCGTCCGCGAAAACAATTAATTGATTCTCCTGGCGCTTGTACCTCACTGCATATACAGATTCCTGCACATCGCTGACGTAGATCCGTTGGCCGATTGCGTTTATGGATACGACTGCGTTCGGTATATGTTTGTTCTCGCACTTACGCAGTAATTTCTTTTTACCCATGTCGTAAAGCCGTAACATTCTACCCACGCCAACTAGTACTCGGCCTTGATATGGACAAATGGCTAACGGTACTTCATCTAACGGAGATTTGTGCAGCAGTTCGATACTGGTACAGTCTGGATTTACTCTGAAATACAAAGCAATCATTTTTGATTATTTTGTCAAGAGAATGTTTTACATTCGTTAAAAAATATAAAAATCAGTGTAGTCCCGGTCTATTCTTTTTAACTGAACTACTTGCACGATTCTTCTTTTCTTTTTCTCTTCTGTGCAAGAACTTTAGCTAAAAAGAACAGACCTATTATATCAGAGAAAATATTGTAGAATGAGATATCTTACTTGTATGTGTAAAGAAAACCGCCATTGCTAACTCTAGGATTTAATTGAAATTCCTTCGCGACTCCAACGATGAGGAACAACTGATCACCTTGATTGGCAAATTTTACGAGGCAAAGACTGTGGAGAAAAGAAAAGATTTATAACATTGGACAACTACAATTTTGATTGAAATAGATAAAAATTGTTCTTTTAATCAAGATTGTCTTTTCTTTACCATAACGCGGCTAGATTTTGCTCGAAACGATGTACTTCGAATGTTTCTCCGGTGGTCGGTGCCATTAGTCTTAGCATGGAAGCCCACAATCCCGGACCAGCTCGCGGGGCACCGAAAACCGCCTCGTTTGGCTCCTCCGACATGAAAGCTTCCGCCAATTCTCTAGCGACAGCCGCCTCCTCGGCGCCAGCCGCCTCTTGCATTTCATCCGCCATCTGCTGTCTTCTCTGTTGCTTTGTCTCCTCCGTGTAAGCATTGTGCTCTGTTTCTATAACTATTAGGTGTGCAGAATCTGTATGAATCGCGAACTTCCTCGGAGTGTACTCCAGTGGGAAGCTAACTTGATTGAACACGGCCCCTAATTTTTCGAGCGCCAAGATCCTCAATGTATTTGTCGATATGGCGACGATACCCTCTGGACATTGCTCGGAACTGAAGCCCGACGCGAATTCAAGACTCTCGTATGACAGGGGTGTTAAGTGGAAACGATTCTGGTGGTAATAACTCAGCCAGGACCGGCTGCTCATCGCCAATACCGCCTGATTACCCTGCATTCGTATTCTGAAGAGCTTCACTGGTCGAGAACCTAGGTAGCGTGTTCTCGTGTCTGCGAGATCTCCGGAAATAGGATCTAACACAGTTCTAAGCAACACACCGTTCTGCAAACCTGCAATTAATGACGACAGTAATACATACAACATGCATTAAAGACGATTCGATTATTTAGTTTTTAGAAACATAAGCTTGCTATGAGCAGAAAATACAAATGTAAATTCGTATATTGCCTATATTGCATATAAAATTTACCTATATTCAGGTACAAACTGGATTGCTGTGGCGCCGCATCCTCGGAATTGTCGGCCTCTTTAGCGCCCATTTCCACGATGCATAAACTCTCCGCAGCTGCTGGTAACGCCTGCATACTTCTTGGAGCTAGACAATCTGAGGGATCCAACGATATTATCCTCACTGTATTGTCCTGCAGACCGACAGCAAGGAACCATGAACGTTGCTCGCCAACTGCAACGTTTCCGAGGGCCATGCACATTACTTCCGAAGGCATCTTTTTTCTTTCCGTATATTCGTTCAATTGTCCGGTCTGAAAAGGATGCATTAATAGAAAGCCATTGATGAGAAATTTCACGATGTCTTGTTCACTCTCCATCAAACCTAATTATTAAACAAGGTTTAACTAAATCGTTCAAGATGAAATGAGTGGTATGCTCTTCGCATCTTTACGTCTCTGAGAATAAGGAATTAAATAACTCAGAGAGAACAAATGATGCGATCGTTAGAATAATCGCGAAAACATTAAGAAAGAATCATTACATTAAATACGTACAGGATCCATCTCGAAGTAGACTAGTTCTCCTCCAGTGAGGGCAATCACAACTTGACGTTGATTGACTGCACATTTTACGATCGTCTTCTTGCCAGGTGCCTTCCATTCATTAACACGCTTATCCGCTCGGATGTGACGTATACCGTCAGGATATACCTAAAAGAAATTTGAGATTTCAGATAATTCAGGTAATCACATATATCATGTATTTAATAATAAAATATAATATAATATAGATTCTATCATTGTAAAAATTAAAAAATCTTGTAATATAGTTGTTGGGCCTGTAGTACCAGGAAAGTTTGGATTAGATCCGGAACGTTCCAACGATGCGTGAGCCCGAATATTTTAGCACTTTTTTGCGACCGGCACGTGGTCAACCAGGTGCCGGAGATACCGAGTGCAATCGAGAAAAATTATATAATCCCATGCATATACCATTCTGTCCCAAAAATATGAATTTTTTGCAATTATTTTGTCAGACAAAAATGTGATTGTTTTTGTCAGATAATTAATCCACCAATTGTAAGGAAGGTTATTTAATTTGATTCAATTTATAATTTAAAAATATGCTTTAGTGACCGAATCAAAATTTACTTACTTTAATTTTACATTACTCTCAAACTTAACACGATATGGGATACATGGTTCACGCATGGAGCCCATCGATTATGATACGATATAATTTCCATGTGCATTGTACCTGCACCAATGCGTCCTCGCCTAAGGCGGAGCAACTCAAGGTCGGTGTTGTACCGAGAAAACCCGAGTCCGTCACTTCCTCGACAGTTTCACCAATACTGAGTACGAGTGTGGCATTCACGAAGGAGACTATGATGTATGCATCATATTCCTCTGCAATCAAAATTACAAAGCTCATCCTCAATACATAGGGGAATGCGTCGTTGAATCGAATATTTGAATTTGCACAGAGAAAGATTATATATATATATATATATACGTATATATATAACATTTAGGTGTCCTCGATTATTCGAAACTGCGCACGCTCTCGTGGGGCACAGAAAGAGTCGACTTTTGCTTTTTATTAAATTTTTACCGAACAAAACGACTCTTACTCGTGCCAATTTCGCGCCGAGGTCCCTTACCTTTCGGTCATTCAGAGTTCTGTGGGTCAACCAATAGCGCGCTGGCATCCTGAAAGAGAGAACTGGTGTTTGATAAGAGTGTATCAAGCCACCAGGTTCATTAATATCTTTTTACAAAACCGATTGCCGTTCGTCTTTTTAAAGCAAAATTATTAATTTTCTTTTGCAAATTATATTAAGTACTAGTGTTCTTACCGCAAAACTTTTCGCAAATTTATTCGAACTATGCTGTTGAGCTACTTACGATCCACTTTCGTGAAAAGAGAATGAACAAAATCATAGAAATCTACGATATTTCTGATTGCGTAGAATGTTTTATATCTCGTCGCTTTGCATGTATAGAAAATTTTTGAAAAGAATAAAGATGAGAAATGGAAAGTAAGATCTCAACAAAGACAGCTAAAACTTATCGGATTATCGAGTAGGCAAGTCAAGTGAAAACATGCAGACAAATTGTTCGATACGTAAAAATATCATTCGACTAACCATCGATTCTTCTCTTCACGGTCCAAACAGCGTTTGGATTACCAGGCAGCTCGCTCACGGCCATCTCGGAAACTTCGAGACCGTGGCGTAACACTCGCAATGTGGATCGCGGTCCTCGTCCGCAAGCGATGTACAATTGCGGCGTGTCTTCGTTCGCCAGATCTGCTACCTACAGCCGCCACGATCAAAAATTCTTATAAACATCTGCTTCTCGTCTCCTCTCCACAAATGCAAAAAATATCGTATTATGCTTATCTCTCTAAGTATTCACTTCAATTTGCAATAACAAACCAAAGGCGACGTAGAGAATTTTGCTATCGCACATTATCCCACAAGAAAGAGACGCACGAGTAACGTCTCCTTCTTACTTTAAGTGCATAGTCGAATAAAATTTGTATAGGTTGTTTATTAAGATTGTACAAAAAAAATCCTTGAAAATTTTCCAGGTGAGATTTTTAAAATGAAATTTTGAAATAAAATGGAATATAAATAACGTAAACTGCATGTATTCTGTAAATTAATAGAAGAGATTCAGAAAGTATATCTGTTCTCCTTTTGCAATTAGGGCCACGAAGCCTATAAGATGATAAAAGCAATTACATAATATAATAAATTACTCTGTTCTGCCGTCACCCTAATTTTTTTAAAATTCGTTTTTTTTAACCATTCATGAAAATATATGTGAACGTACGCAAATATACAGAGTGTCCTGCGAAATTTCTGCCAAACGCTTTTTGTAGAGCCCATAGAGCGGATTAGAGTCGAAAAGTTCTTTACCATTTTGCAATTTTTACGCTGGTTGACGAGATATTAATTACTAAAAGTTGCCAAATATTTGTCTTCAATAATTTTTTACTCAAATATTATCAATTTTACAGAAAAACAGCAAAAGACAAAAATAGCTAATTTTCTTCTCATAAAGTTTTGAGAATTTTTTCAGAATTTTTAATATCGTATTTTCTCATGTTGGTAAAAATAGTTGTCAATAAAAAAATACTGTATTAAAAATTGATAAAAATTTTGAAAAAATTCTTAGAGCTCTATGAGAAGAAAATAAACAAGTTTTATCTCTTGCTATTTTTCTGTGAAATTGATGTGATGTGAAATTAATTCGAAAAAATTATTAAAGATTAATATTCGGCAATTTTTAGTAATTAATATTTCGTCAATAATGGCGAAAATTGCAAAATAATAGGATTTTTCGACTCAGTTTAGTCCACTCTACAAAAAGTGTTTGGCAGAATCTTCGCGGGACACCTTATATAGGTTATATTTATAACTGATTGCAATATTTTTTTTATTATCAAGAAAATAAAAAAAAAACAATGAGAACAGAATTTAAATTAAATAAAAATTCCAAAAATATTCTTGAATACAAATAATTGCCATTTTTTATTTTCAAGATTTTTTTCAAGATTAAAATAAAAATTCTTCGAAAATTCTAGGTTTCTTAGATAGTAAACACCCTCGTACTTTATAAAGTATTTCACCTGGCAAGCCATTATGGGCGAGAGACTGTCCATTTCATCGACCAATACTAGATTTCGGAGCGGTCGCGGGGCGAAGAAGAAAGTGTCTCCTTCTTCTAACGGCATCGCCGAACTGAATTCGGGCTCATCATCATCGTCTCCGAGATGCGCTATTTGATATAGGTAACTAAAAAAGGACAATGTAATTGCGCTGCTAATAATTTAAATGCATGCGCGAGGATATTAGTACAATCTACAATACTAACTGGTTTCCGAATTCCGAGGCGACGAACAGGAATCCCGTTTTCAAGACGCACATACTCGCTGCTACGGGTACAGTATCGAAGTACTTCAGCTTGATCTCAGTGACCATATCTTCGTCCGTTTCGAGGGTAATCTTGAAGATATCACCCTGCTCCGTCTGCGCCAAAAAGAAGAACATGCTCTTCGTTTTATGTGTAGCCGAACATACGAATATCATTCCTCTCTCGGGATCATCTAAATCATTACGACGTCGCGGGATCGGACAACGTATGTCATGCTGATCCCCGAGATTTTTGTATGTAAGATAGTTCTCGGAACAAATGAGCACACCACTTGGGCCGTCATTACCGCCAGGTACAGATACGAGAAAGTTAGCGTGTTCTTCTAATGGCTCGCTGTATTTCCGCACTACGTGATTCAGACCAAGATCAAGCTCATACAGTGTAAGGGTTTGTTGCGTTTTCACTGCTGCATCGCCCGTAGGATCGCTATCGGCTTCCTGGATAAACATTTTTACGAAATGTATCAAATATTTATATACAGATAAGAAAAATGCAAATCTAATCGAGTATCATCATAAATAAAGAGATGTAATCAATGTTAATCAGTTGAAACACGGTATATAATCATATGATATCGATAATGTCTGTTATATGATAAAAAAATTATGTAAGTTTACCTCGTAATCAATCTCTAAACATGCAAACATAGGATTTTCGAAACCAACGTCGACACCAACTGTATGATACACTAGTGTGTTGCTCTTATGAGCTTCCAATGGAGAAGAGATTGTAAGACGAGCCTCAGCATCTCTGTTAAGAATGTACACAAGTTTCTGTTTTTCGATAGCACCTAAAACAAAAATACCAAAATATTACACCACTGATTTGCTTCAAGTTGCAATTTTTATTATTCATAAAATACCATCATTAATAAAAGAAGTTGTAATCAATGCTAATCAGTTGAAACACGAACAAAGTAATCATATGGCACTTAACAATCATATCATTCATTTGTTACCACAATGTCATAACTAAAAAAAAAACAATGTTTTCTAGAAAATGGATTTAAATGTTTTGAATCAATTAAAAAAATTTCATAATATTAAATTACTTTAAAATGTAATTGTGTCATATTTTGTAAGTTTTAACTCGAGAGCCAAAACCCACTGACGCAAAAAAAAATTCAACGTGATTTGTGAACAAAATTTTGGAGACTGCGAAGTATTGATAAGCTCAGATATGTATCAATACTTTACAATTTCTGAAATCTTATTCACATTAATTTTTTTTATCGATAGCTTTACATTTTGGCTCAGAAGTTAAAATTAGATAGTTCCTGTTCTAAAAAATATATGTAAGAATCTCTTAATAATTCTTGTATATTTGTTAAAGTAATAAAAATTAACTCAGGACATAAATGATCCATTCTGTGTAAAGAAATAGAAAAACAAAAAATATATCGTACTGTACCTATCATAACTGCTCTTCCTTTTGGATCAATGGCAAGATATTGGCCAGGAACAATGCGTCTACATCCGCTTTTGCCAAAAGTCTCTTGATGTACCTTCTCAAAGATGTTCTTGGCAGAAATATACTCTAATATTACTATACGCCCGGAATCTGATCCGACGACAATGTAATCCTTCGTCCCGCCGGTAAGTCTGAACGCCATGAGAGATCGAATAATGCCGAAAACCTCGACGGTCAACAGGGTATGGACTTTTCCCGTATTTGGATCCGGTCGTAGTAACTCTAATGATTTACCACGGGAGACGAGGATCTCCTGCATTTTGCTGCCGGAGAAATTACCGTGCACCGCGTGCGTGATGCCCGTAGCACGTTGAAGAGTCAAATTGTACAGATACATCTTGACCTGCTAGATCGTTGCTTTTTCCTATTTCTTGATTGATTTTTCGAATAATTAATAAATGAATGGAGGGCTTTATGCTCTCGATAAAAGTCTCCGAGAGTCCATGCTCTGAAACGACATAAGAAATTCTATCTAATAATTCGACACGACGCGAATCGTCGCTTTTACTTCAAAATTAACTCAAAATATACCGTTAACGGAAAAATAAGAGCAGCTATGTGAGCGGATGATTGCTAAGAATATTATTTTACCTCGATCGAGCCTTCAACGTGATGATGCTAAACGATGCTTCCGGATTTTCTCGTTGTTCTTGGATGACCGGTTGTTCATACCACTACAGCCATTATGAAGGAGAAAGCCGGAGAGAAATCAGACATCAGACTCTCTTGACGGCCATTCCTCTTTATTTCGCCGGAAACGACGCGCGTCTGTCTCTCGCTATTGGCTGTAGAGACTGTAGTTATATAATCAAAGTACAGTCGGTTCGTGATTTGA
>Ga0157364_1006592_pt1 | contig 11948 bp, 10 predicted proteins | sample AttsexASBM2_FD_111476 | JGI IMG/M metagenome (GOLD analysis project Ga0157364, IMG submission 111476) | Fungus gardens microbial communities from leaf cutter ant in Ribeirão Preto, State of São Paulo, Brazil - Atta sexdens ASBM2 | ecosystem: Host-associated > Fungi > Mycelium > Unclassified ...
AAAGAGATGAATCTGATTTCAAGCTGTCCTTGTTCAGTTCACACACGTGTGTGTGTGTGTGTGTGTGTGTGTGTGTGTGTGTGTGTGTATACGTTCTGTCTATGAATATCGCGTGAATTTATGTGAAAATACTAACGTTATTATTCATGTGATTTATATGTGAAGAGTGAGTAAACACAAATATAACGCTGTCTTCAAACATGGAGGCGAAGTTGGCAGTATATTTATAGAAGTCTGTGGTGCCAAAATAATCCCGAGACATACTATCGAAACGTATATTAAACCATGATTTTTTTGCTAATACTAAATGTGAGAAATAGAGAATTTCTTCCAGCGCTGCATTATAAATGCTTCTAACAGGAGCGTAGATATATAGGCGATGATATAGTTATAGAGATATTGAGAAGCATTTGATCTCTATTTACATCGATCTATTAACGCAATATCTATTCGGGACGCAAACGAAAGTTTAACTCGACATCTGGAAACTAGCGTTCAATTGCAAAAATACTCGAAATTACCACTTCTATTGTCATTGGCATTTTCAACAAGAGATATTCTGTTTATTTTAAAAATCATTAATGAATTCGAAATTAATATTGAAATGAGGAAGCTGAAGGATTACTATGTGCCTCTGGAATAGTATATTTCGAACATTGTAAATATTCAAGAACTACATCGAAAACTTTAAATGTGTTTATTCCAAAATCTATTTTTTAAATTTTCTTTAATTTTGTACACGATTTAAAAGAAATTATTTGGTCAATCAACTTCTTATAAAACTCTTTAATAGTCAACTTTTCTCAATGAATCTAAAAAATTATTTTAAAAATCAATATTAACAATTTTTTTTGTATAAAGAAATGGACGCTGTCTAATGAAAATCATAATAAAGTCGCACAAAATTTTAATTTATATATTTATATATTTAATTTTAAAGGTTCATTTGGGATAAAATAACATGAAAATTATAAATATTTTTTTCGTTTTTGTTTCGAGAATTAAAGTACCGAGGATATATACAAAATTAAATGTTTATATATTTATCCTTAACAATACCTTTTTCTTTATACGAAAAATTGAATATTGTATAATAGTTGTATTAAAATGTGAAAAAATTTTTAAACAATAGACATTAGTTTTCTTCCTGTTTAAAAATTACGAAAGATCATTTTTTTTCGGACTCCTAAAGTAAATTCCCTCTTTAAAAAAAGCAATTGAGAATACTAATAACTTCAATTAATCAAGTATGGAAAAATGGTACGCTGAAAATTAAAAATCTAAAGATGTTCACTGAGAAGACTACAAAGAGCTACCGATCGAGTATGAACGGATTGATTAATTGATTCACATTAAGTGCGGTATTCATAGTTTTTATATCAAGATTGTCTTAAGACGCTAATACAGCTCTCTGATTGATTCACAACTTCTTAAGACAGTCTCAAATATAAGATCTGACTACGAATACCGGCTTAAGAATCCACGAATAGTATCTTCATAGGCACGGAATTATTCAGAGAAAATATATTGAAGGAAAGTTAGGAAACGCATACTCCCTTTAGGAGTATATCCACGCTGCCGATTATCAATGCTGCGGCTATCAATGGAGACGATTACTTACAGTCTTCTTGTCTCTTTTTATTGGAACAGCTTGTCACAGAAGTCGAAGAAAGTATATGATAAAACCTCGCTTTCATGCCGCGTATCCCGATTATATTTCGCAGTTGTTATGCGCATGTAACAACGGCTATGCACGATTAGAAATATTCGCTATCTTAGATTATCAGAAAATATCGCATGCGATAACGATAATCAACTGATATCCCTTTAAGATGATCGTTTCACATAATCGAACGATATACATAATATCGCATAAAAACCTCGTTTTACTATTATCATTTTCCATGCAACGTCTTTTCGACATATCCGAGTGAGACACGCAGAATGAAATGTCATCTATGCGTGAAATGCAAATAAAATAAACCTCCGAACAGATAAACGTGCCGATAACAAGGATGCACGAGAATAGCCTTCGCGTTTATTCGCGGGATACATACGCAATGACAGTTTATAACACGCAATAAAGCGTGCACTCTACGTTCGCGGTAGGTCGAACCGAATTCGAAGATTCGAAGAAGCGAATTCGCGGTGAATTCAAAATCTCGACGATCGCGAAACGCGATCGTTCGGTGCTTCCTGTCGGGCGAGCCAGGGCCAAAGATTATCACTCTCCTCTTACTTGCTCGCCGAGCCGGTGTCCACGGCGACGAGGTGGATGTCGATCGTTGCGTGGCGGCGACGGTGACGATGGCGATGGCGATTGCTGTCCTAGGAATTGGAACTGGCCTTCCCACAGGTCATACTCGAGACCAGCGCCAGGGCCGGAGGACGGCCCCTCCCCGGAAAAAGACACGTGGTCGTCGCGGTCGACCGTCTTCTCGCAAAAGTTCAACTCCATCGCGGCGCGACGCGTCGCGTTCTTGTAGGCCCGGTCGTTCGTATTTATCGCGTCACGTCATCGCCTGTATTGCGAGCGCACCTCGTCATTCCCGCGCGTGCTCCTCCTTCGTCTTCGTCGTCGTCGTCGTCGCCCTCGTCGGCGTCACCGTCACCGTCGCCCGCGTCGTCACGACGTGCGATCGTGCCGCACTAACATGCATTGAGAATGCACTCCGGACTTCCTTCCGTGCGAAGTCACACGCACTTCTACCGCGTCTTAGGCAACTTTACGTGCCAGGAATATATTCCGAGTCCCCTGTTCGCTCATATGTTTCTCTTTCATTCTCCCATTCATTCTCTCTCTCTCTCTCTCTCTCTCTCTCTCTCTGTCGCTCGCTCGCTCACTCACTCGCTCGCTGCCTCTATCTACTGATCGTCTACTTCGAGTCAGGAGTCTAAAGTAATCACCATCGAGACCATTTGCGCGCTTCATACCACGTGTCGATTAACTCTACACTCGATAGTAGCATTACGCCGAACGCACCCTAGCCTTCGACATCGCGTTTCTTCTTTATGCTCATGACACTCATCAAGAAAGTATTGTCGACGTCTCTATCGGGACGAAAATCGATATGATTCTCATTTATTCTTCATATATTAGGTCTTATATTTAAGGCTTCCTTAAATTTAGCTTTAGATACTCTCCGAATTATTTTATTGTCTGCTGAGCATCTAAAGATAAATTTAAGGAAGCCTTAAGTACAAGGTCCGACTATGAATACGGGCAATTATATTTCGACGTCGCGGAGGCGCGAAAATATTCATTCGTATCGTCGATAATCGTCAAACGGTTCACTTTTTCGTAGATATAAACCGTGTTCTCTGATATACACTGCCAGTACTGAAAAGTGAAAATCTATAATGTACATACATACACACATACATTACGTATACATATTATAAATTTTCAGTGTACTAGTGTATATCGGAACACGGTCAACAGCTCGTAGAAGTTATGCCAAGTTTTAAATTTATAGGCAACGCAATTTAAAGCGTTCTTTTTTAAGCGGTGACATTTTTCTTATGGTGAATTCGATCACTCGCATTACACTGGATCAATGCATATTAAAAGCTGCTTATATAAAATCTCGATATAATATAATCAATAAATTGCGCAGTTGCCGTGGCCATATTGAATCCCCAGGTAGCAAACTACATTATTTTGATGTCAATTTTGACATCATTTTGACATCAGCTTGTTACCAGGATCGTAACGAGCGAGAAATGATAGATTAAGAGATCATTTATATTGGCCGTAACCGTATAATCTGTAAGAATTGACTAATTATAGCCGAATATTCTCGCATTCATTATAAGAAAGGAATGCTCGACTGTGATTAGTCAATTCTTACAGATTATGGCATACAGTATACGATTAGAGTAAGTTTTAAACCTTAAGAAATTGACCAATCATATTTAATTATTCTTCTCACATTTGATTGTGATTGATCACGAACAATTTTTTAAGATTAAATTTTTATTAATTTGAAGGAATTTCTAAACATTCCATAAAATCATAAATAATATGTATATTAATATAAATAATAATAAAAATAAATATAATATTTATATTCTAACGTATCATATAAATATTATATTAATGTAATATTTATTATATCAATGTAAACGTAGTTTGCCAATTATAAGTTCGAATGCTTGAAGAATTATGCGATGATCATTGTTAATTCAAATTCGGGCATACAAGATTAATACCACACAATATCTTATAATTTAAATTTGTCATAACTTACTATTCAATCGTGTTCGAGCCATGAATTATTTTTTTTTCTGCGAACCACGAATCCGCATAGTCGGTTGCCGTTCACGAGGCATTACCTTGTTTCCGATGTCCATCTTTCATACGATTTGAGTACTAGATAAGCGATCCATCCCACAATCAGCAGAAAACTCAGGAAGGGCCATCCTACCCACGCGAACAGACCCGCGGCTTGCGCCGAACGGGCCATGCGTATACCTCCTTCTGATCAAGCTCGATCTACAATAGGTATGATATAAACTTTTAAGCCTCTTGCTCCAAGCTCTAAATTGTAATGTTTGTTTCTCGACAAAAAGCGTTTTCGGCGTTGTCTTAAGCTGTAACTCTAAAGGGGATGCTGGAGCGACCTGTATTACCGATAAAACTAGTATTTTTGATGTTTTTGTTCCTGTTGAATTTCTCCGTAGTAATTTCACAGAATAACAATTCCTTTTCCACAATTAAAATGTATATGCTAATGTACTTGTCGTTGGTATATTTTATGTTCAAAACTGGAAAAAATAAAAAATTACAGATTTCTTTATCCATTTTTATCTCAGTATGGCGACCAATGTTAAAAGTAAAATGGACGAAGAAATCTGTAATTTTTTATTTTTTCCAGTTTTCCAGCTTTGAACATAAAATATACCAACGACAAGTACATTAGCATATACATTTTAATTGTGGAAAAGGAATTTTTAATCTGTGAAACTATTACGAAGAAATTCAACAGGAACAAAAACACTTGTTAAAAACGCTTGTTTTATCGATAATATAGGAGACTAGCATCCCCCTAAGCTTTAAAGAGCTTTTTACCTTTGGAAGTCTAATAAGACTATTTTTTTAGGATTTTTTTTTACAAAACCCATGCTACGAATATTCATTAAGCTATTGTAGATTTATTGTACATAGATTGAATTATCCTCAATAAAAATTTGATGATATTAATAGATATTAATTTAAAATAGACCATTAATTTCAAAATTACTAGCTTATTAACTAAGAGTACGGTCAATGTGATGCTACAAATGTTTTAAAAAAATGTTTCTTAATTGGTCAATCAAGCGCTTCAAAATTTTTGTAGCGAGATTTTGACTATAGCCTAAAATAGAAAAGCATTACAAAAGACATTACTGTGATCGATCTGAAACAAAAAATTCTAAGAAATTTTCATTAATGAATATTTGAAAGAAGGAGCACATGTGAATTAATCTTGGATTTTTTAAAATTTCAAAAATTAATGTGTTCAATTGGGATCCTCCCTTATAAATTATAACACTTATGGGTACGTTCCATTTGGCGCTCACAACGCTTGCGAGCATTATTTGTTCTTGTTCTTTAAACAACAAGGATAAATGATTCCATGAGCATTGCAAACGTCAAGTGGAACTCTATGTCATACATTATGACCAGAGTCCGGATCTCGATACCGTTTTCTCCACTCCAGCGCGCGCGCGTCACAAGAAGCTACCTGCCTACGTCACTACGGTATAGTCTAACGTACTAAATAGGACATCATCGCACAAAGAAATATATTAAACTAATAAAATGAGTTAATTTGTCTTTGCTCTGTGCGATGACGTCCCACTTAATACGTTAGAACGTTATATAAACGTTAGTGGCATAAACGGCACTGTTTCTTGTACAAATCTAACAAATAATATGTATATTATATTTCTTTGCTCTACCTATGCGAAGGCATTTGGTATGCTAGCGGTTAGACCGTTACACTAGCATTGCTTTTCGCCGCTTGGAGTGGAGAAAATAACACTGACATCCAGATTCTGATTATAATATTACCAGGAGATTTAAACTGATTGGCTGCGTTTAGCGAAGAAACCTTATTCAGTAAGTTTAGTGATCTTTTAACAATTGATTCCTATATTTAGATTCAGCGAAAAAGTAAAGACAAGAACTTATATTAAAGAATTACTGAGCGCTCATTGATTAGCAGATCTATTCTGTAATTCTTAATGCAAATTTTTAACGTTACAATGCTGCGCAGTAACGTTAAATGATAACGAAATTCGCGTTAAGAGTTACAGAGTAGACCTGCAATTTTCTCTACTAAACACAGTCATTAGATAAAAAATGGACAGAATTTTTAAAAAACTTGTCTCTGCTTGTTCAAGCTTTTAACATGGTATTGAACCTCCTAATGACTACTGAAAGCATAACTCAATTAGCGCTCAAAGATCTCACTTACTTATATATGTATATACATATGTATTTATATATCGACAGCATTCTAAGATTAAATTGTTTTGTCATTTTTCCCTTTTTCTCCTTTTTCGAAACTTATGTCTCTCTTTAATTGTTCATAAATAAAAATGTCTTGACATTCCTGTTTCAGATCTAGAATCGAGATGTCATGCATACCGCATTTTTTTTATGCCTCGTTTAAACACTAATTTTTTATTTTTAGATTAATGATATCAAATCTTTACTGAAGAGAGTTAAATGAACAATAAATCAAGCCTATAAAAAGGTCGCACAAGTTTTTCAAAAAAATTCCTGAAAATAACCTTTATTAAACATCCAAAAACAAAAGATCTTTAACCAGCCCCTGTATTTTGTAATTTGCGTTATACAATCGTGTCGTTATGTGTTCATAATGACAATTATGCAGATATTTTATTTTTATAGTAAAAAAGCTGCACAAACTTTCATTATAAATACATAATGTGTTACAGAATTTGCTAGTGCTACAGATCTCAACTATAAAATTTAGAGCTATTACATTAGAGGAGATTAACGTCACAACCCAAAGCTGCTAGAGCAAAAGAAGGCATACTGCATCTATTCCAGAGATGGGAACTCATTACTTTTGACGAATAGTTAGAGTTACTTTCTTTCAATAACTATAACTTAACTTCGTTACTTTCTTTTTATCAGTAGCTGTAACTTAACTTAGTTACATTTTTTTAAGTAACTAGTTTAATAATTAACTAATTTAATAATTAATTTCGATATATTTCAACTTATTTGTCGATTTAGTGTGTCCACTTGGCTCTACAAATGCTTCGAAACATTTAATTGATCAAGCAGAAGAAAGAAATTTACTAATTGATCAATTAGAGAATGCTTTAAAACATTTGTAGCATTAAGTAGACCGTAACTTATATTGATTATGGCTGCGTTTATATTCACTGTTAATGCTGAAGCTAATGCTGGGCCTCTATTCTTGAAAAGAAACGTATACGCAAGATTAGGGAAATACTATATTATAAGTGAAAGTTACCCAGTTAATGAAGAATTTAGCGATTAGGGTAATTTTTTTCATTTTAATCAGCGAACAAAAGAAATCGAATTTTTACAAAAAGAATTATACTGTTTTTTGAAGTCCAATAGTTTCGTTGTTGATATGTTAAATGGCAGAAAAAAAAATTCTTCATTACTAAAAGTTACTTTTTTAGTAATTGTAACGATAATTAACTACTTTTACATAGTAACTTTCCCATCCCATCACCTATTCTAAACCGGAATTTACGCTAAACTATTGTCGCATTACGATTGAAGCGGACTTGTTCATGAGGCTAACTCGCGATTTCATGTTGAACGCCATTAAATGCAATGGTTTGCGGACGGCTCACATTTCCATATGCTGAAATTTCATCAAGCCTTACGACAAAGCTACTTCTTCCATCAATCTAGATTGAGCCCCGTCGTGTCGTAATGTTGTACATGCGTACATGAATACGTAAATTACTCAGACGGTTACGTATTTCTCGCTACGATGCGATGGGCACACACGCGAACTTGCCAATTTAATTGACGATCCATCGTGACAACGTCACCATTGTACGTACATCCAACATCCTTACAGGTATATTCACACGAAATTATCTGCAACGTGTATAAGGCTTCGCGTGTAGCGGAACTATGCATCATGCCTTAAAATTAGTCGGGAATTGGTATAATATCGTATTGGTATAATTTCAATGAGATCGGATCAAATGCGGGAATGGTCGCTATGTATATTCGCGATAATGCAAACCTAACGATTAACACGAGCCCCCGACATGCTTCCATTTAATGATATATATACATTTTTCATTAACTTTCTACAACTTTCTCTGAATTAACTTTTGATATTAGAATTTATTTATTTTATCTCTATTGCGTTAGCTGTGTATTATAATTATGACATAAAAAGTTTATTATTATAAATATTAATTATTAAATTATTTATCAAATTTAATATAAAGGATTCATTAAAAACATTATAGCTGTATGTTACAATTTCCCTGGTGAAATATTTTTTTTAATTCTTATATAATTTTTTAAAAGTTCTATGATATAAATTTTAGATTTTTTCACAATTTCTGGATAATTTTATTATAATTTTTAAAAAATATATTTAAAATTTTTTTATTAAATTGATACACTTCAAAAATTTTGAAAAAGTACATTCTTTAGGTTCATTCTTCTATAAAAATTGCATCGATTCCATAATTTTGCCTAAATAAAATAGACATTTTTCTTGTAAAAAATAATTATTACTTGCTCTCGTTGGTGACTCAGTATTCACTCAATCAGGCGTTCTACTCGTTTCTTTTAATTGTGTTGGAGTCCTTTGTACTTCAGATTTTACCTTTTCTATGTTTTCTTGTTATTGGCAATCACTTTTCGAAATGGAAATATCGATGGATTGATCGAAATCTTACAGTATCTATCACGAACTCGTTTTGGACAGACTCGTTGTCTTCAATTTCGCTTTCGTCTCGATCGTTGTTCTCGTAAGCGGGATTTACGAATGTCTTCGTTATCGTATCTGTTAATGAAGAAGATTCGCCGGGATCCACGAACGAAGAACCGTGATCTCCGTTCCGCTCGGTACATCGGGGAAATTCCGCGGGATAATTCTGAGCCACGTCTTGTGTCTTCGCGGTCTGCACGAGTCGAGAAAGATGGACAAAATCAAGGCAGGTTCCTCATGCAGGGGACTCGATCTCTTTATGAAAGGAACTCAGTCCCCGCGATTAGAGCCCTGCGCAATAAGGGCGAAAAAGATACATACGATATTACGTGTTAAGCCAAAAACACAATAAAAAGCACAAGATAATAGAAAAAGGGAACATGTTCTGGTATACCCGATTTCTGATAGGTTGAAATATCTTATTCTCTGTTTGTATTGCTTGCGCTTTTCAATTGTGCATTAAGCTTTATCTGCGTCTATAGTTCTTTGTGGAGTGGTTCATGAATATCGATAAAAATGTCGTTTCATTCTTTTCTTTGTTTGCAGGGGCGGCGGATTCGTGTCGTCATGGAAATTATCAGTGAAACTTAAAATTCCTGGATTCGTCACTGCAGTCATTAGATAATGATGTCAGAAAAAAAAGACCTCATGACTCATTCTCACAGTATTGAAATAAATCAGGCCTGTCCAAGTAGAGTCGAGGAAGCCCGTGTCTCAATTTGCAAATATAATAGCCGTTTTTTATTTTGCTTATCATTCTCTCATGTCTGTGACACCCATAATGATGCTATATCGGTCTTCTTCAGGCATCCTTATTTCTTATTATAGAAAATATGATATTATACAAAAGTATATTCTCATACAAAAGTTTGCAGTAATATTGCAGCAACATGTTATTTACGCTTCGTCTTGCTGTATCGAGACGGCGCGGTGGAGAGATGAAAGCGTTTCAGCTTGTGAGTTTTGGACAGGCCGGAAATAAATCGACTTTTTCATATGTTGCCAGCGAAATTATTCGGAAATAATTGTCTATCTCTTAAAAATTGTATGATAGATCTATATAACTTTAACTAATTCTAAATATCAAAAAGTCAGCATCCGCCCCTGTTATTTCACAGTTGTGGCAAGTGGAACAAATACAAAATAATTAAACTGATTATGAACAGTAATTCAATAGTTAAATTCATAAATGTCTTTCAATTCGATTGAATTAATTCCGTGAGACAACTGTAAAATAAAATTGGAGGAAGTGGGATTTACCTGTAAAGCGAGGCTGGGCAAGTGCAGCCAAGCAATGATCTTTCGGCGAGATTCGCGAGAGATACTACGGTAAACAATCACGAGCAAACCGATCGCAAGAAGAAAGAGGAAAACAACGATAGACCAAGACCAAATCGCGGACTCTTCTTTAGTAACGTTGTGAAGGCAACAAGATGGTGGATAAAGTGAGTTCGGATATGTGTGATATACCGCGTAAGGATCGTATGAAGGGCAACGTGAATACGCGGAAGGTGGATAAAAAGAACAAGAAACGGGATGAGGAGCCTGTACCGCGGGATGTGGATGGTCCCTCTCAGAATTACGATGTACGCCGCCGTAAGATTGACGAGAACGCGTAGCGCACATTGGCAATAGATCCTAGAATTTCTTAGGACCTGGGAGGGATACTTCACATCCTCGGTACGTAGGAAAAGTGACTTCCACCGAGATAATTTTGACTGCGAATGACTTTACAAATCAGGTTAAATGAGGAACTGGTGGTTCCACGAAAGTTGACAAACGAATCTTTGCGTCTGTTGCGACGTTCGGGTCGCATCGCACTTTTTCAAAATGGGAATAATTCATGGCTCGAAGCGACGAAAAATAAAAAGATAGAAATTCATCTATATTTGAGTAAGCTTCTGATTTAAAAATAAATAAAAAAAACCTATGTTAAAATTGTAAGTCTTACTTTATGGCTGAGATCCATGACGTCTTCTAAGGATACATCGCTATATACATCGTCCGTAGCATCGTAATTCGAGCCCATTCCAGAGCTGTTGAAGCTGCCACTGCGATAAAGTTGGCTGCAAATATTATAGCAAAAATCTCTTTTAATATCACATGAAAGAATCATTGACTTTGAAAGGAAATTTCGAATTGTTATATGAAAGTATTAATATTACACACAACAATTCAGAAAGCTATTTCAAAAATTATATGTACGTAATAAAAGTGTAGAAAAAGATATATTTAGTGAAAGTCTTTTCTGACAATTAAAAAATAGACATTTTAATTTGTAAAAATGACAAAATTATTTTTCAATTGCCATCAAATCGACAATATGTATAAGTCGTATTAGAATTTCTCTAAGGAACTCAAGTCGTACGTGAGCGACCAATGTTTTCTCATCCTTGCCCGTTTTGACAGACGGATAAGACACGTATGTACATAGTTAAACGTAACGATGGTAGCGTAGAAGGAAACGCTAATATCGAGGTAAATCGTGGGTATGGAACATAACGTAACAGAAGCACGCCCACGTTTTAGAAAGTTCGTCGATTCAAGTTCCGTGAAAGGAGCGACTTCGGGAATTATTAACCTTGATGCGGAGGCATCATCCTACGGCCAGCGAACTCTTTTATCCGAGATATATTCATTTCCTTTGCACGCGCGGGTAAATTGAGAAAAAACGCGAGAGATTGCAAAAAAGAGATCATATTCGGAACAGGCAGTGAAACTACCAGTTAATTAAAAGACAGATAATCTATACATTTATATATATATATATATATATATATATAATATTGCATAGTGTTTTCTTACCTTGCTAAAGCATTAGAACTGAGCCTCTTTCTGCCCGAACTGCAAGCATGAAAATATTGTCCTTAACATTCGAATACACATTTTATTATAAGATGTTTATATTTAGATATTATTCGAGCAAATTATATTGCGTTTCTATCTCCTGCGTTGCCAAACACGATCAAATGTACTTTTGATCATAAGCCAAGT
>Ga0157364_1006593_pt1 | contig 11948 bp, 2 predicted proteins | sample AttsexASBM2_FD_111476 | JGI IMG/M metagenome (GOLD analysis project Ga0157364, IMG submission 111476) | Fungus gardens microbial communities from leaf cutter ant in Ribeirão Preto, State of São Paulo, Brazil - Atta sexdens ASBM2 | ecosystem: Host-associated > Fungi > Mycelium > Unclassified ...
TCCCCTAGGTCAAGTTGTGAACAGGTACGGCGGAACTATTTGATCGAGAGTATAGTAATTGTGAGGAATATTCCCGTAAATGAAGTTAGATTAACGGAGACCATATCGCATGAAGAAGCATCGCATTTTATGTGACGTAAAAAAAGTCGATAAAAAAATCTGCATACTTTCTATGTGAAATTGGAGAATTACTTTTATTTTTACAAAATTGAATACATTATTTTTGTATTTATGAAAAAATAATTATTGAGCTGAACAATAGAAGAATCAATCAACGTTTTTGTGGCGATAATACGTTTTAATTTGCGTTTATTATTTTTTTTTTCCTTCGGAGTTGGATTGATGAGTAGGAACGAAATGCGAAAATTGGTCGGGCGGAAAGATGCTGAATGTGCATGATTATACAACGTCGACAACTTCCAGCCGATAAATTAGCATACCAGCCTCGAGCAAAAATTTACCCAAGGAAAACCGGCACTTGAGAACGTTACTTTAGTCGAATGTGTCTAACTAACGACCACATTTCTGTTACGAGTTATAAAGCGATTCGACGCATTCGCGCATTACTTGTTTTTTTTTCTATACGTACATAGCGAATCGATTGAATTGAATGAAAATAACGCGGAAACGAACGAAAGAACGTTAAGTAAATGCCATTTCGCACGCTTCGCTTATTTCATGTATTTCATATATTTCATTATCAATGCAATGGTGATATTTACATTTCAATTTATACGAAACTAAAACAGAGAACATAAAAGAAATAATCAAATAAATACTTTTACTTAGTGAACATTTTCTCCGTTATCAAATGTCACTGTGCTTAAAGGTCGATTTATAAGGTCAATGTCATGTAAAGTTAACTTTGCAAAAGATACATCGCGATTTATATAACGATAGTTGTCAGCTTATAACTAAAACCGATAACGTATTAATCTAAATAGGATCGGAATAATCTGATGACAGCTAAATAAGGTGACTAATTCTTGATCAACAAATTTCGAGATATCATCCTTAAAATATCAGAACATAACCACAAAAATCGGGATTTTTTTCATGATATGAATTAGAAAAATATTAATCAAATATAATATTAATCAAATTAAATATATATATATATATATATATATATATATATATAGCGATGCAAGTAAAATACTTATTTATTAATAAAATCAAACAATAATCTACTACTGCGAGTTAACTTTCCGGTAGCTTAACCGGAAATTGGTGGAAGACACTCTTACTTATTTATTCATTGTCTTTTTCCAATTCTAAAATTGGAAAGAGATGAAAAACAAGTTGAACCTCGGTTAAGAATTAAATGAATTGTGGAACTGGCCCTTAATATACGTATTTTATTAATTTAAAATAACCCATTTAGGATTTATTCTTTCGAAACAACTTTATAGAAAACCGAAAAATGGGATGTCCCGCAAAATTTGGATTCTATGGTTAAATAAGAATATTAGTTTTTTATATTTTATTTTTTTACGATCATACAAGTAAGTAATAGTACAAGTCTTAGACTTTAAAACATCAATTAAAAACTTCAAGTAAGAAATATCAATAAAATTCTTATAATATAAGAAAGATCTACGTAAAGAATTTTTTTTCGTTCCTTGGTAAGAAGTTAATGTTGATTTTTCATTACTCGCGCCTCAATGAGCCAAACCATATCCGGAAAATTCTCTCAAATGTGACTTATTCTTGTCAAATAACTATAAATACAAATAGTTTCTTGCGAGGTCGAGGCCAAAAGTCATAATGCCGACACTTAATTGACATTTCGCCAATTATTGCATTTCCAATATCCTAATACTATTCCGGCAGCCGAACACGAAGAAATCTTAACACGCGATCATATTACTTCCAATCAAATGAGCATATATAGTGTGTGGTAAAGAAATTTTCTTTTCCAGAAAATTTCTAATGTATAAGGGGAAAAAAAGATAGACATTTGATATCTTATCTATGGCATAACATAAAAGATAGATGTTCCTTTCAAAATGAGAACGGTCAAATAGAGTTCGATAGATTTCCCGCACAATATTTATAGAACTCAATAAACATATTGTAGATAACAATGTAATAACACTCTTGAGGTACTTATAGTTTAATGACAAGCTCATAAAGACAGGCTTGAGTGGAGAACGTTCACGACCACAATATTGTTATCGCACTACAAATGATCCATATTTCTGTGATTGGCGATTGCTTGCAACTGTGTGATCACGACGTCGTTGCGATCGCTTCATTTGCGAGCACTTCAAAAGCTCCGCGTTACATCAGCGATGATGTAATACAAAACCATACTAAATCGTTGGATTAACACAATGAGGAGCTTTATTACGATTCACTGAGATTCTAACAAAATATACTCCGCGATAAATGTCATTGTTACATAATAGTGCTCTGCAGTTTCATTTAGATCGAGTGTGGCTGTTTCTTATTCTCTCAAAAGGATATCAAACAAGTCAATTAAAACAACGTTATCATCGTTTTGCATTAATAATAATCATTCAAGTCTAATTATAGTTTTTATTCCTTTATCAGATTATTCATTAGTTTCTAGTGATATTATCAGAAAATCATTGCAAAATTTATTTCATTTCATAACACTCGATATTTAATGTTTTTCTTGTTTTAACAGAACATTGCATGTTTTACAAATAATCAGAGCATTATCAGATAGAAAATATACATCGCAGTAAAAGAATTAATCAAGATTTCCAGAAACTCTTTTATGTCACAGCTCTTATTATGGTGTAATATCTTCTAATCTTAGTACGTCGAATATCTTATAATTGAAGCAATACAGATGATTGATAAGATAAATACGTCACGGACAAGTAGGCGCGTCAGAAGAACAGACGAATTTGTATTGCGATAATTCACAGTAACAAGTTCCAAATAAGTGTTAGATTAGCTATCGTTAAATCAATAATATCTTACGGAGACTAAAGCATATTTCGTGATCGATCAGCAAAACTGCCGTTTCTGCGCGGACAGAATTTCTCTTCTCAGCGTGCACTCCGTGTACAAACTACAAACAGCATTACCACTCTCAGCTTTCGATTGACCTAGCAATTCCAATTTGTTTGTTTATTCAACTATCTCGTTAAGCGGACTTCAAAGGATAATTTGGAACTTTCGATATTCGCGAGTCGCGCTCGTATGCGAATATTTTTCTCTCGATTTAAAAAAATCCGGAACATTTTTTTCTTCATCGCATGCCTAATTATTCGTATAATGAAAAACCGATATCGCGAAAGTGATTATGTCGCGCAGTAATTAAGGTAAACGCAAACAATCTTAAACGATGATGATAAACGCTATAAAATACATCCTCGTTTCTCACAAAATCTATTTGTCTTTCGCTGTATTTAAAAACTTAATATTTATATGAATTACATCCATTACATAATATTATATGAATTATACATATCTCTTCCAGAATTAACTTTTCCATTTTGCGAGAGCTAGAGTTAAAGCGATTATGTCAAAAGCAAAGAGAGATTCAACTTTTTTCATTATATTTTGAAAATTATTAATTTTTATTCGTAATCTTTATTAAAACAAATTCACTTTAATTTTCAGATTTGATGCAACTGAATTATCAGATTTAACACAATCGCATATTTATGTCCGTCTCTAAAAACGCAAAAATTGCGATGCATACCGTCAATATTTATAGAATCTTCGTAGATTCTAAAATTATCCGAATCTCCCGCCGCGCCGGCACATTCCCGCGGGGAAATCCCCTTCGCTAGCCGTTCGAGTCTCGCACAAAACACATCAAGAAATTTTCTTCTTTTTCTCGAGAGCTTTGATTTTTATGATCTTACGCGCAGTTGGTGGTCAGCGTCTTTTCGCAGAATGATTCGCGCGCGGGGGAGTACTTCCGAGGAATTCGGCAGCGCGAGAAAGAAAAAGAAAAAAAATAGAAGAAAAAAAAAGATAGAGACGCGCGACTTACACGTATTCGCCGCACAAATCAGCGCGATATTCGTGCTTTCGCGCGATGAGTGAGAAAAGCTGTGTGCAAGAGTCGGTCTTATGTCGCCGTCGATCACCTCGTGTTTGCCGCGATGTCGAACTGGCCGGGGTGTTCTGGTTTCGCAGAGATTTCCCTCACGGTATAGGGGATGGTGAGGTGGAAGGGGATTTCCCGACGGTGACGATTTGCGCGGGAAACATGCGCGTACCGGCACTGCGCAACCTGGGGCACCCCCGTCACTCCGCTCGCTCCTTCCGCTTCGCGTATGTGACGAGAATGGAGCCGCTCTCTCAGGTGATAAGACGGATGAATAGAGATAGGTTTGCATGTGTGCGCGTGGCTTACGCGCCGCGATGCCGCGTCGCTGACGTATGTCCGTCCGTGACGGTTGCGATTACAGAGTTATGGAGCTATAGAGTTACAAAGTCGCAGAACACGGCTGCGGAAGCTCATCAGGTAGAGAAGATGGAAAGTTACTTCCGAGAAATTGTAACGAATGTTTTACATGGATATTCTACACAGCTATAGGTTCCTCGATCAATTCAGAATTGATCTCCGCCTCGTCTAAATGCCGACAACTTGTGCACACGTGGAATCGAAAATATGCTTTGAATGTCATTTTCATTTAGATATAAGAGTAGAGATCCCATAATAAAATCTGGCCACGAGCGGTTTTGTCAAAATCTTATGAGAGAAAGATACGAGGAGATACTACTACTAGCTGAAATATCCCACAAATTACATGACTTCATTTGATTTTATACAATTTCATCTGATAACAAATAATTTTCTTCATTATATATGAAGTCATTTGGCAAAATAAATATTTATCTAATATCACGCAATTATTTCTCGTAGTTGCATATGTAATTATCGGATTATATATCAGGATTTCAAATAAATTTTTATGATGATTTCAGGATCTCTGTCTCATGATTACATTAAGTAATTAGTCGGAAAGATATACATTTTTTTCCTGTGTATGTATTATCTTGCTCTATAATCTTAATTAAAATTATGAAATGAGACTATATAAGTTAAAATAAAATTACACACACACACACACACACACACACACACACACACACACACGCACGCACGCACGCACGCACGCACGCACATACACACACACACACACACACACACACACACACACACAAACAAAAAATATAGCTTTCTTTTGTATAGGATTAATAACATAAATTAATAATGAAAATTTTGAAAAAATTGCAGTCAGATTCTGTTATAAGGTCTCTAAGATAGGACAAGATGGTACAATTCCGAATAATTCTGAACAAAATAAGATTTGAATCTAATTTCGAATTTGACAATCCTGTTCTCAGCCTGTGAATAAGGTACTGAAGAGTGTCATCAAATAGGAAAAAATTAAACTTGAATCTTAAAAATTGTATTCAAATCTTATTTCGTTCAGAAGTATATCATGTTTGAAATTATATCATCTTATCCTATTCAAAATAAAATGTTACATGATTATATATTTAACTTTAGAATAACATGGAAAATAATTTTATAATTATAAAGTAAAATGTCCCCAAACAACAGGAATGGCAATATTCCTTCTATACAACAACTTCAATTTATATCTACATTATATTCCAATGCATAATTTCCATCTATTTATAGTGGATTTTGCTGTATGTAATTATTATTACATACAGTACCGCAATGCGTAGTCAACAGACTGTTTTAATTGTGACCGCTCAATCTGCATACAGAGAGAAACGTTCGTCGGATACCTCAATGTAACACGATCATCAACTATATTAGAAGCAATCATAAAGCATGATGAGCGTTTGTGATTTCTCATCTAATTTAGTGACTTAATTATTTTGACCCAAAAGCTTCTTCTTCGATTATTTTCTACTATTTCGTTCTCTGTATTTTGCTCTTGCTACGTTATTTGTATCGTGCTCAAAATTCCAAAATTAATGATGGAAATTTGAATAACAAAGCTCTCTTTATTAAGAGAAAAACATTTTTTTATCTTTCTACGCAATCTCTGCTGCTTGCAACATCGTAAAGTGATTCGCGTGTAACAAATATGTCGAGCATCATGCAAGTCACTGCAAAGTGAGCGTGTTTTTTTCTTTGCAATAAAAAAGTTAATGAACATGTTCAAATGTTCATGTGTCTCCGCGTATACAAATACTTTATCATTGATCTTAAAATCGTTAAGATCCACTTAAGAATATTTGAGTTTTCTAGCGCATATCATATAAACAAGATTTCAAGATTTTTATTGACAAATACGAACGTTATTAAAGAAACAATGTAATAATCTAAACAAAACTTTTTCACAATTGCAGATCACTTTTTTGTAATTACAGAAGATACTTTAATATTTTGCATACTTTCACAGAAAGTATATATATTGGAAGTCGAGTTGTTTATTCACATCGTGAATGTGTCTTAAAATATAAACGAATTACATAAACAATTTACATATGCTAAAGCATTATTTGCATTTTTCAAAAATTACGTGTTCTTTCTTTTTTTTTTCTTCGCTATCGCCCGTATTGCATAAACACGAGAATAAATTCATCTGTGCAAAAAAAATGATATCATCTAGACTTTTGATATATGTCGGTCAATATTGATTTTTTAGGAAATTTGTACGATACCTGCGGTCGGCAGGTATCGTACATACATAATTTTTTTGCGAATGCAGTGAATGTAAAAAATATTCATACAGAGTAGATATTTAAAAAAAAAATCTTATTTTTAAATATCTTATTTTTAAAAATATTATTTTTAAATAATAAAGCAACTCATTAACAAAGAATAAAGTAAACTCTATATTTTTCAAAATTATTTTACCTAAAAAAACAAATGTAATAATTGAATTTAATTAAATATTTAATTAAATAATTAAAAAGGCATGTAATAATTAAAAATACTTTCTTATAAAAATAAACGAAAATAAAAAATTGTATTACTTAGACGCACAAAAAGAATTCGTACAGTCGAGAAATTTTTCTAAAATTATAAACACTTTTTTGTTTATATCAGAAGAGAATATATTCATTGTATAAAGTTGCTAATTAATGTTTATAATATTTTCTACGAATAAGAATTCTTTTATAAAAAAATTTCCCCTGTGTACGAATATTTTTGCTCACTGTATATACTGTTTTTTTCGCATGAAACTGCTCCACATCGGATTACGTAATAAAAAAACTTAAGAAAACAATTGTCTGGTTACAGAAGTACTTCCAATTCCGTAATTGCGACTAGAGTGCTTTCCAGCAAGGACACAGTCAGACACAGTGTAACACAGTAAATCATTACATCCTTGTTGTTTGTCTACATTAAATAAGGATAAAACGATTCACTGTGACTTTATACTCGCTTTTCTCTCGTGATTTTACAATATGAAAAAAAGCGAATAATATTTTCAGATTTCTGCAAGTATTTATCTAGCTAAAGGTCTTTTTTTTATTCCTACATTGGTATATATTAAAACTTTCTTTTTTATTTTTTCATCGAATATTAAACATATATTTATTTCACTTTAAGTTCCAAAGTATTACTAGTTCAGCCACAGAAAACAAATCTCTAGAGTATATTTACTGTTGGGAATGCGAATTTTAAAGGAAATATGCTATCCCATATAGTATAAAATATACTATATGGGATAGCATATTTTATCTAAGGGACGTCTTAGAACATTTTTAGGAAAGTTTTCTTTTTAGGAAAAAAAAAATAAATGTCTTGAGAACGTATCTTGAAATTGTGCTGTATGGGACGAAAAAATTAGAGCGATTCCACAATTATTCATGGCACGAGTAAACAATTCTGTTACGGCACGCCGAGATCGCGTGAAACAACGTAGAAGACTAACGAACACAATAATTAAGCGCATTCAGTTGTTTGTCTAGCTTATATTGTCGACTAGGGGGTCATGGGTTAGATCATAGAAACACACACGACACAATACAGCCAATTATACAGTCAATTTTTCTACGAACAGAGGAATTTCGTTCGTGTAAATTTGTCACTTTTTTTTCAAATACAATCAAACAAAATCTGAAACGATCTAACAGATTTTCTAAAGGATTGCTTGCGTAGCACTCAAAAGTTAATTTCATCGCTTAGAGCCATTCAAGTATTTTCATTGAATTTGAGAAGTTTAAATTGGACGCCCTCCAGATATACAGGATTGAAACACGTGATTATGATGGATCGCTCTCGCGTAACTCTGACAATATTCCGAACAATTTGTGTCTTATAATTAAATGGATGCGTTGCATTAGTTCGCCGATTGCGAATATACTGCGAGGCATAAATTTCTATATATTATTGTAGAAGAGGTAACGAAGTTAGCTCCACACAGGAGTGGAACAGCTTAATCTCGTAAGCGCAATGTCAATCCTGCTTTTCGGCACGTCTCGAAACCAGCGATCCCATTTCTCGCATGATCGTAAATGAAGTTGGTAATTGAAGTTGGTACAAACGATCGCATGTAGGCATGTCCACGAAGTGTCGTTAACGGTGATTAAGTCGTGACGCTGAAAATAATTGTTGCGCTTCGGAAAATCTAATTTCAGGCCTGTCAGATGCAATATCCATAGATGCGAAGTTTAGCGATAATTTCACCTTTTCGTTCGTAACAATTGAAGAACTTAAATAATTAAATCGTCCATTCACCATTTATTCGGTAATGCAAATTTTCAATCGCGAGGAATTATCAGTAAGTCATTAACTGTTGCAAGGAAAAACGCGGTTTTAAAGCATCTCTAAAAATTTACTATCTGTATTTAACTAAATACAGATTTAAAAATGATTTTGTTGGATTATTCAAATAATTGTATAGAACGCCCAAGATGGTTACTAGAATGTCAACATTTTTTTCAGTATAGCTCATATCATATTTGTCTTTCCTACATAATTATTTTTATGTAGGTCTAACAATAACAAAAAGCAATTTTAAATTTGCATTTAGCTAAATTTTTAGATATTTCAACAAAATTGTTCTTTCTTGTATTTAATAACAATTAATAATCTTCAGGAATATAAAATAAAATGTCATGTAAAATAAAAAATCAGAATATCCCGCTAGTTTTATTTACATTAATTCAATAAGATATAATTTCGCGATACGTAAAGATCTAATTGTTTAAGTGTGTATCTCCTATTTACAGGTAACGGTGCGGATCTTTTTTTTCTTTCTCTTTTCTATCATTATAAAATATAAATTATATAATAAATTCCTCCGGAAGACAGTAGGCGTTTACGCGTCACGGCAGATGCAAGTGAAAAGCTACACTATCAATCCGTGCGTTAATACCACTTTAGATAAAAATATTTGCATACCCCTGCAGTTCCACTCGTGTGCACTCACGTTGCACTTATTCTATCATAAAATGAGACTCGCATGCAAAATCCTGTCGTAATACGTCTGACAGAATAATGGGAGATGTATATACAGCGCAATAATCGCGAGGAAACATAATGCATAAATTCTAATCTACGATTATAGTAGCTATGTCGCATTCTACATCAAAAGATGATAGCATTAACAAATTATAAAAAAATGCTTTCTTCCATTTTTTGTGCAATGGTACTTCTAAGAATTATTATTTAATGTGATACTTTCATGAACTATTATTGCAACACCGTGCGAGAAGCATCCGCAATTTTATTCTCTCAAATCGTACTACTGTACTCCGATGAACAAACAATTCGTGTTAAAGTTTTTTCCTTTTAAATAAATGGATTTTATATGACGGACGTGGAACAGTAAATTGAGTGTTAATCGACAATCGAGACACAATCATCCAATCATACTGTAGCTTGTAACGACATTGCGAACGACTTAACTTACGATACTTAAATTACGTGATGATGCAACTTACCTGTACTGATCGGTAAATATCCTGAAAATAAGAATATTCGTATTTATTTGATAACGTTCAACTATATTCAACATGCAGTTAGTAATACTTATGCCTAACTCGCAAAACGTGAAAGATTATCGTAATTCGACGATCAAACAACATTACTATATTGTCACGTACAGCGCGAATTTTACCGTACAGAACAAAATTTGCCAGACACGATAATAGGCAAGCGTAAATATAGTACGCGATGTATTCGACATTTCCAACTCTGAACTGAAAGACCGGCGAAAAGCAGCAAGAGAATATTAATTATTACGCAGCGAATGTAATCTCTTTTTTTTACAATGTCTCTATAATGTAGAAATGATGACGGGACTCAACATGGATTATGCCCATTTTAGCCACCTAAATCTACGTTCTAAATCAGCAATATTACGTAATATTTCGTAAAGCAATGTCATTGTTGCATAAGCGCGAAATTTGCATGATTTTTTATGCTAAAGCTGTGTATTCGTGAGATCGATGCGATTTTGTGTCCAAGTTTGCGACCACCAAAGAGAAATTATCGGAAATACATAAATTGATATAATTTAAAAACAATAAAAAGTCCCAAATTATAAGGCTCACAAGCGTAGATTGCACAATTATATAGTCTGTAAATCTTTAACGATCAATTAACAAAATTTTTTAACATCTCGGATTGGTAATAATAATAATTAATAATTATTTAATTGTATTATTATCTCAACTAATTTTGCAGTATCAACTGAAACTAATATATTAATTATATTTTCTCACTCAACAGTGTAATCATTATGTAATACTATGTTATATTACATTTATTGTTGAGTACGAAATTACATTGATGTTATACAATATTATATTATTTTTAGTTGATGTCAACTGGATATATTTTACCTAGTGGCAAAATGACGCAATCACGTTTGTAAGAGATATATTCAATTAAAATAGGAATTAATTAAATTTAACGACAAAGGTAGACAATATTCGCAACGTTAAAATATAAAATTGCAATAGAGATAAAAAATTTCACATGGAAACGTAACATGCACGTTTATCATTCCTATTCAGGAAACAGATTAGTGGCCCACGTAAAGTTATATTAGTGAAATATTAGGTTAATTATTAGGATGTTGCTTTACATTGGTGATCATATACGGGGGTGTTGAATGGCTTGTTAGTGTGGAATCTAAATGTGGAATAAAACAAAAATGAGTGTTAGATAATAGGATCGAGTACATACGCTCGCTCGACAGGAAGCTCTGTCTCTTTGAACCTGCAACCCAAGGATCACATACATCATATCGTCAAACCCCAACACCCACTAGCGACGGTAAAACATTTAAATAGACAACAGCAAATAGATGATGCTTCCACATTACACTTTACGTCAGTGCGATATCATCTCAAGATATCAAACGTTAGAATTGCGTAAAATGAATCAAAATTTAGATCTGCAGTTTCTCGAATTGAGGAAATGCGGATACACGGAAATGATGATTTCGTTAAAGTATCTAAAAATTTAGATACAGATCTGAAAATATATAATATAATTTTGTTGAACTCTCAAAATAATTATGTAACACGTTCGAACTTGTTACTAGAATATTCAAACTTTTTACAGCATTACTCATTATATTTGAGATTCCTATGTAATTACTTTTATGGTCCAATAAAATTATTTTCAGGTCTATATTCACATCTAAAGTTTTAGTTATTTCGGCACAATCATTCTTTCTGTGTAATTCATTTCTATAAATAAATATCTATAAATAATATTATTACGATTTTATTATAGGATAATAACATATTCGGAAACATCATTCCGCTGTAGATTGGAACGTATGTGTATGCAGTGAAGTAATGATATATCTGTGTGTGAGAAAAAGTAAGTAAGAACCAAGTAAGCATCATCGTCATCAAAAAGCTATGAGACTTTGTCAAGATACACAAAAGCACGAAGACAAATTACGAACTGATTATGTATGTATAGTTGTGGGACCAAATGACATTGTTATACGCATAAATCACAATTGCAGACAACGAAAATATCACACGTTCGTACA
>Ga0157364_1006594_pt1 | contig 11946 bp, 4 predicted proteins | sample AttsexASBM2_FD_111476 | JGI IMG/M metagenome (GOLD analysis project Ga0157364, IMG submission 111476) | Fungus gardens microbial communities from leaf cutter ant in Ribeirão Preto, State of São Paulo, Brazil - Atta sexdens ASBM2 | ecosystem: Host-associated > Fungi > Mycelium > Unclassified ...
AAACTCTGTTATAGAAGGCCAATATCAATAAAAGTATCTCTACTGTGAAAGATTAAGTACTCAACAGATTATATTATTGTATTACTGCCACAGAAATATATTGCAAGAAATATAGGCTTGTAACAGAGTTATTAGGAAAACATTACTATTATAGAGATGTGTCTTTGGAATGGGTTGACTTGAAATATGACAAAGAGTGATATTATATATTATATAAAATAATGATTCTTATTGACATAACTCATAGTATTTAGGATAGGCTAGATACAAAGTGCATATAGACTATACACTAGAGATATATAGAGTAGACATATCTGTACTAGGAATTCTACCAAGTTCTCTTATGTTAACCAATACAAAGTTCCTGTTTTGACTAAACCTTTGGTTTTAAGTTATAATACTTAGGATTTAAGCAATGTAAATCCAATGCTAGTATATATTACTTTATTGATGAAAAGACTAGAGAGCTTGTTATAGCAATTGTCTATTTCAATGGTGCTTGCTTTATAAGTTCAAAAAATTCTCCACTTCTTTTAGAGTTAAAGCAAAAATTTATGACAAAATGGAAATATCATAACCTTGGAGAGATTAAAAATTTTCTTGGGATATACATAAGTTGTAATTACAGAGATCAAAAGATTTCTTTAGACCAATTTGAATACTTTAACAAAGTTTTAGTATAATTTAACATAGCAACTAACTGTATAAAATCCCCTACTTTGTCTAAATTTAAGTTAGTAATATGTACTAAAGCCCAAGTCAACCTCATAGTCATCTTTTTTCCCAAGTCTAACACTAATGTCCTGCTGTAATACTATTAGACCCTTATATACTCACTCCTAACCCTCAATCTGTCTCTACTAGCCACCAACCAATAAGTTTTCACTATCTAGCAATGTTTCATCAAGATATCTAACTATCTGGCATTATCATTCTGTAGTTAAGTGACTAACTGTTCCATCTAATGTTTTACTTGATTAGAATAGACTTTTGAGTTCTTAGAGTAACTATTACCTCTGAGAAACTCTATCCTATTCTCTTAGAATTTTCCTAAAGGTAAGTTATATACTTAGTTGTTCAAACAATATATGCTTAGGATTTTCCTGGAGTTATAATCTCCACTGTATCACTACAGTCTTTACCTAGTTGCTCTAACACTAATGCAACAAGTACTCTATTGCTATTAGACTATGTGTTTAAACCTAATAATAAGCAGTGTGACCCTAGTTTCCATCAAAAGTACCAGTATTTAGTTAGATTTCTAATGTATCTAATGATTGGTTCATGTTCTGATATAGGATTTGCTGTAGTCAGGTTTGCTTAGCAGATGGAAAACCTCTCAAATAAACATTATCAAACTGAATTGCATTTCTGTAAATACTTGCTTAATACTTCTAAGTATTGAATAGTCTATAACAGACTTAGTAATGAGTTTATTATAGTATACTCTGACTCAGACTAGGTATAAGATTCTGAATCTTGTAAATTCATGACTAGTTACTTTACCCTCATAACTCATATAGTAACATTTTAGATAAGTTACCAATAAAAGACAGTAGCCCTATCTTTAAATAAGGCTGAGTATATAGCTTTTTCTAATTGTAGCTATCTGTTATGATTACTATCTCATATTCTACAGATGTTTGTTTTGTATTCATATAACTTAGACATATATTGAGGTTTGTTTTATTCTTGGTTCATATTAACTGTAATCTACTGTATTTCATTTGTTCCTCATATTATATCAGTTAGCATCTCATATAGTAGTAGAGACTAATAAAAGAAACAGAATGTACAGCAATATGGTACAGTGTAGACAACTAGCAACCACTTATCTGTAATGAATACTTTAATGGAGAGCTGAGAAAGTGTGAGTAACAATGAAAGACAAGTAGTATTAGTAGTAGTTTAATTTATATGAAAATTTTACATCAACTACCTAATTAGTATTACTGATTGTGAACTATATGCTTACTAAGTGGAATGCTTTACAACACTTCCACTCACTTAAGACATCAGCTATTAAGTAATAGAAGCAGAAGTGGATAGGCTTAGAGTATTTTTAAGCCAAGAAATAAATAGAAATAACTAAACAAGACTTGACCAAGGTTTTTGGTCAGAATATTAGTGGAATTCTTTTTCCCATCAATGTGATATGGTTTAACTTGTTTGTCCTCAATTGTATTCCTTATATAGTAATAACAAATATCAATATATTTGAAGCACTTTTCTTATATTGTTACAAATCAAAGATCTTAGAGTTGGTCAATAAAAAGAACCTTGTATTGGGTTAACATAAGAGAACTCAATAGAGAACTCTGTACAGGATTGTCTACCTTATATACAAATACTTAATGGTCTGTGCAAGCTATTTCTGGCCTACCCTAAATGACTATGTGTACACCTTAAAGTCAACATATATTTTACACATTGTATGATATCATCCTTCTATGTGTCATGTGACTTTGTGACTGTGTCATCTAATGTGACCTACTGTGTGACAGCGTGATCTTGTCATTCTAACCCTAACCCTAGTTCTAAAAATAGAATAAAAGAAAATAAATCAAAAAGAAAATAGAAAAGAAAATAGAAAATAAGAAAAGTTTAAGTTTACTTCTTTCATTCTTGACATATATAGGATTAAATCCCTAGAAAAGTGAGTCAAGATTATTATCATAGATATAAGAGATTGGAACATTAAAACCAATCTCATTGAAAATGTTTCTTGTCTAGACAATCTGATAGCTATAATTAAAAAAGACTATATATTTAGCCTCAGTTAAAAACAGGACTACTGTTTTTTATTAGTAGCTTATCCAAAATATTACTCTTCAAGCTATGAGTTAAGTAACCAGTCACAGATTTACATGATTCTGAATCTTGTATCCAGTCTGAATTAGAGTGTGCCACAACAGACTTATTGCTGAGTCCATCATAGACTATCTAATACTTGCAAGTATTAAGCAAATACTTATAGAGATGTAATCCTGCTCAATAATACTTATTTGAGGGATTTGCCATCTGTTGGACAAGTTTGACTACAGTAAATCTTATATCAAGATATAAGCCAATTATTAAATACATCAAAGATCCAACCAATTACTGGTACTTTTGATGGAAACTAGGATTACAATAGTAGTAAAGTACTTGTTGGGTTGGTTGCTGCATTGAAGTGTGCTAGAACTTTGTTCAAGTACTCAGATTGGCCTGCAAAGATCTTTCAATTCTTATAGTTATGACTTATGTACATTTTAAGAAACTCTTTGGTTTCTTCAAGGTTATGGAATTTTTATTTTGTTATGAATTTTTACTTCAACTCTGAGAAGAGTGGAAGAAAATCTTTTGAATTTATAAAGCAAATATTATTGACATAAATGATTGCTATAACAAGCTCTCTTGTTAAGGATAATTTACACTTACCAGGACTATTTACTAGTAGTATAAAAGATAGGTTGGGTTAGAAAACAAGGTCAGAGGACAGGCTAGAAGTAGTGTTATACAGATAAGAACAATCTTGGCTTCAATGGAAGATTATTGTACTTAGCCAGACTCATTGCATAGTCATATTTTAAAAGAGTAAGGTTCAGATATACTTAGAGCAAGTGTGGCACAAATCTAAGTTAATTATCAGACTGAGAAATGATATATGGTAGCTAACATTCTTAAGTATGGAAGTGCAGATCTAATAATACTCTACTGCTACACATACTCTAAATTGTTAGGTACTATGAAGATTGTTGTTCAGAACTTCATAAGATTAATAAGAGCTATAGAGTTTAGTCCAATGAGAAATTCAAGATTTGATTCTTAGGTTGATTGGAATAGAGTGTAATCCATATTGGAAGAGAATGGTCAGGATATGGATGTTAGATAGTATGTGATATCTCTAGTCTCTTTATTAATAAAGTAATATATACTAGTATTGCATTTACATTGCTTGAATCCTAGAGCTAACATTAACTTAGTTATAGTCTACTACCAAGATAAGCCAGCTTTATTAAGGCTGTACAATGCTTTGTGGAGTCACTGGACTTTCTTTTCTTTGCTAGATAGTCTGAAATCTTCAAGCTGCTCTATATAGATTTTCTCATCCAAATCACTATAAAGATAGGCAGTTTTTACATTAATACTATGGATATCCCAATCTTCAAGAGTAGTAATAGCCAGAAATAGGTGTGCTGTCTCATAGTGAGCAACTAGAGAGAATAATTTATCAAAGTCAATTTTTTCAACCTAAGAAAATCTTTTTGCAACAAGTTGAGATCTATAATGACCATTAAACTTAATGTTGAATACCCAGTGATTCTTAATTACTTTTCATCTCTTAGATAAGTCCACAACTTTATAGACATTTCTGTCTTTAAGTGATTTTAGCTTCTCAAAACAGGATTCAAGCCACTTCTTTTGAATGTCAGCTGGTAATTTATTGATATCTCCAAGGTTTCTGGGAATTGAACAAGATTCTACTGTATGTTGTACTAAGAGAAAGTGAATTTGCTCTACTATCTCTTCTCTTACAAGGCATACCAAGTAGCTAGTGATAGCTAGCTTAGCTGATTCATCTGTGGGAGATAAAGTATCTATTCTACTTCCATTTTTATTAATAATGATCAGGCATTTGCCTTCCTATTAGATATTATATGGAATCCTAATGATATTATCAAATAAGTTATATAGGTAATCAACTCTATTTATTCTTACTATTCTATACAGTGAATTATCAGAAAATTATTATATATTCTGATAGATCCTTTGTAATTCCTGATAAGTATTTTTATATATATCACATACTATATTAAGGTTGAGAAACCTCTTTCTTAGCTATCATAAAAGATTCCACAGGATATTGGTAGAATAGATATTTTCTTCTCTAAAGAATATCTGAGTTTGATGCTTAGATCTCCTCAATTCAGAATCTTCTTGTAGTGTCTGCAGAGTAGGTTATAAAGATTTTTAAAGGCTAAGTAGTTGTATTTTGACATCAGAGTTAACATTGTTGTTATATCAAAAAATGCTTTTCTGTGAAAATAAGTAATCTTCTAAGGTTTTTTTTTGCAATTAAGACCTTTTTTGAAGGTATTAGCAAAAAGAACTTATACTCCTAAATAATGCCTTAGGTTCTCTTGAGTAACAACAGTTGAGGGGCAGTGTAGTAGCTATTAATTAAACTAGATCTCAAATCTCAAATTGAAGAGATTTCTGAGAATCTAGAATACCACTTATGAACAACTAACTATAAAGAGTATATACTCATGGGAGCCCTTCACTAAGTGACAAACATTTAGATAGTTAAATAAGACAGGAATACATTAGATCAGAATCCTGTAGAGTCTAGAATGGAAAAATAAAGCAGAGTGGCCATAAAGACAAAAAAGAGAAAAATAGACTAGGTTATAGCAAGTAGAAATCAATCATTAGATTAAGATTAGTTTGTAGATGAAGAAGTAGCCCTATGCTCTTGAGATCTTGGAAAGCTGCATTATGGTTTTGATCTCTATTTTCTAGTTGTATTCTCTATATTTTTAGAATAATACATAAGCTATGAGTGGAAGAAAGAAAAAAAGAGAACTCTTATCCAAATACCCCTACTTGAGACTAGTTTTAAATTCTATTTATTGAGTGAGTATCATTAGTACCTGCTATCACTTTCAGACAAGTTTCAGAGAGTTCTAGTAGTTTAGAAAAGACTGACAAGATAAGTATCAGCTAGTATCTTTAGTTATAAGATTTGACTTGAGAAATACTTTTGAGGTGCACCATCTGAAATGGATAGTATTGCTAAAGACTTTTAAAGAGCTTTGCAATTTATTTACTAGATTTTCCAAAGAAATTTGTTACATAGTGTAAGGTCCACTGTTTAGAAGTATATTAGCCAGTGAAAGTGGTTGAAAATGGATGCTACTTGTATATTCCTTTTAATATTTTCCCTAACTTCATCCTTTTGCTTTTATAAGAGCTCTTTTGAGGATTTTATAGGTTCTAATCTTATTCTATATTATTGTTTCTATATCTTCTATTGATTTATAATGCTGATATTTCCCTTGTTGAATTCTTTAGCATATATTTAAAGACTAGTGTTGCATAGTTTTTATGGCACTCTAGCATAATCTTTTTTTTGCTTGACCTCTATTAGTGTTAGCCATAAGATAAATATACTATAGATATATATCTTGATATTATCCTTCCAGTCTCTTCTCACAGATTCTAGGCCTATGACATCATGTCATATGATACATGTGACTGCAGTCACATGCCTTTCCATCATCCAAGAAAAAAAAGAAAAAAAAGAAGTTTATCATTCACAACTCTAACAAGGCATTGATAACTCTAGATTAAGTCTGTTAGCTACTTCTTGAAGTATATACACATATGTTGAATGATGAGAACATGAAGAATCTCAACCATTATCTCTGATATTGAAGTTTTCTATTATAATTAGAACATTATTCAAATTTACCTCAGTATCTTTTAGATAATTTAAGGTAGTCTGCTGATCATCTAAATAAATATTAATAATGAAACACATACTGCCATAATTGAAGAATAAAATAAGTGTCAGACTTATAAAGTTTGGACCCAAGTTTCTTTTAATTTTCTTCTTCTCTTTTAGTTTCTACTCTAGAAACTGGGGTTAGAGTTTAGTGTGACATAACAGTTACACAGTCACATGTCACGGTCACAGTAACAGTCACAAATCATGTGATAGCAATAGAATGATGTAGAAGATTCTGGAAAGATAATGTCATACAGCATATATAATATATATTGATTCTAAAGCAAACACATGGTCATTTTAGGTAGGCTAAAAGTAGTAGTAGCACAAACCATGAGGTTTTAGTATATAAGATAGATCATCCTGTACAGAGTTCTCTATCAAGTTCTCTTATATTAACCCTAATACAAGGTTCTATCTATTGATCAACTCTAAGGTCTTTGAGTTATAACATAACAATAAGGTTGATATCCCAATGATTAAAGATGTTTTTTAAATGCAACTTGATCAACTTGACATTAATGTAGATATTAACTCTTGGATAATCATTATTATTAATCAATAATCTTGTAAATATAATCCATGAAGGATAGTAAAGAGCTCTAATGATGTTTTTTTCTTCTTTAGATATAGAACTCAGAATTTGGCAGATAATCAACCAAGAGGGTTCTTGAATAAATAAAATGTTGAAATTTGCATTGTTTTCTAAAATCATATCAGTGAGAAGTTTGTTCTTTCAAATATTCTATGAGAAAAGTTTTAGGGATTTTATAATCATTGTTTATCTCTGCTTATAGATGAGCAAATTGAGTTAGCTCTGATTTTCTAGAGCTTCTGAGACTTTTTAACATACTACTCTCTACTAAAACCTATGCTTCTAAAATGAACAACTATTGCTATCTACCTAGTGTTTGCCCTTATAATTGATATACTTGAATAAATAAGTATAAGGTTTTCCTTTTTTTGTTTTGAGTCTGAGAGGATTCACTTTAAAATTTGTCTTACAACACTATGCTATTTCCCTATCATATTCAATTTTATGAGGACTATTACATTTCTAGCATTTGAAACTATGTGTAAAGGAAGCAAAGGTAATATAATCCCACTTCCAACAATTTTTGCATTGAGAAATACCAGAGTTCATATTGGTTCCTCTGATAGTAGTGATATAATAATCTATATTGAAACATCTGTTAATGAGACATTTAGCTTTTGTACCATTTTGAGAATCCCAAATATTAACCTAAATAATAGCTATGTTAGATTTAGGAGACACCTTAATGATATGTAGATAAGATGCTAAGACTATGTCATTAAAAATGTGAGTGTCTTTGATTACCTCTTCTATTATATTGGAAGCAATAAGCAAGTTTATATTTTCCAAAAAGTAGAGCATCTCTAGAATTTTGAGATATAACTTGAATTGGGGAAGATAGTGGCTTATGACATTGTTTGAGTTAATAATGTCCAACTTTTTGACATACCTCTCAACTATGTTCAAGTTAGAAGAAGCTGTTACTTTATTAGTTTTGATAATGATTTTTCTATTGTTGGAACAAATAAAGTCAGCAGAGACTTCAGATTTTATACTTTTAAGAAATCTATTGATATTTGAAATTTGAAATATAAGAATTGGCTTGTAAAGCAATGGCTTCAGAATTGTTTGTGCTCATAAGAATGATTATTTGTTTTTATAAAGGCCTTTGATAATTATATTGATTTTTAGTTTTTCTCTCTTTATTCCTTTGTTACTAGTGACATTGTATATTTGAATAATCTTGTTGGATAGCAGTTTTGAGAAAATATCCTTGATTTTAATAATATTCTCAATGTTGCCTTTAAATATCTGAGCATATGAATAGTTGCTTGAGTTTGATGTTTGATTCTTGTTGAAGAAATTATATTTGGCCAATACACTTTTACTAGGCCTAGGAGAAATAAGAGGAAGAATTCTTAAAATACTAGCATATTTATCTTTGGTGGAAATTGGAGTTTGTATTAGTTTCCTATTATATCATATGCTAGGTCTACCCATTTGGAAGATACATCCCCATGGTAATACTATCTCCTTAATATCTATAAAACAAGTCTGTCTTCTGTAACAGCCATTTTTTTTACAATATGTCTTTATTATAGTGATGTAAAAATCCAAATATCTAGTCTTCCATGACAGAAATACTCCTATTGAACTCAGTTTTCCATGTTAAAATTCTACTATCTTACTTCTATCAGTATTTTACTACTCAAGCCTCTACTTGCAGCAATAGAAGCTATATACTGAAACTCCAAGCATCTTTTATATCTTCTAATCATATAAGACTAGTAGTCATACTATAATTTGCTAGTCTGATAATCAACTAAAGTTGATGCTAAATCTCTAGTACTAATGGCAATTTACTTTACTTTTCTTCTTGTAACTTCTTATAAGGCCATTCTCTGAAATTACAACTATACAGCTTATAGGAGGTACAACACATAAGTTGAGGCTAAGGTTGTTCCAACAAGTCCACATCACTGAGCTCATCATATAAATGTTAGAATTGTGAATGATAAACTTTATTTTATTTTCCTCTTTCTATTTTCTTTTTATTTCTCTTTTATTTAGGATTAGGTTTTAGTATGATGTCACAGTCACATGATTACATAGTTACAATAGAAGAATATAAAAATTTCTAGAACAATGATGTTATATAGTATGTTTTATATATGTTGACCTTAAGGATAATGCATGGTTATTTAGGGTAGGCTAAAGTAGTAGAGCATGAACCAACAGCTATTAGTATATAAGGTAGATACCTTGTACATAGGAACTCTATCAAGTTCTCTTATATTAACCCTAATACAAGATTTTTCTTTTTAACTCACTCTAAAGTTTTTGAGTTGTAGTAATAGAGTTTCTATACTCTGTGTATTTCTAAGCTAACTTCATAGACTTTTACCTTCAAGTGTGAACCATACCTAATATATTGAATTAAGAAGAGATATATTGTCTAAACTTTATTATTAGCAGTTAGCCTATTCTAACTAGATTCATATATAGAAAAAATAAATTTCCAAAATATATAGCTCAAGTTCACAATCTGAGAAATGTCTTTAGCAGTCTTGTTATCTAATATCTACTGTTTGATGAAAGTAGCTATTCTAAGAAGGGAAAATACAATATTTTTTGTATTACCAGCTAAATATTTATCAGTACTAAACAATGAAATTGGAGCAAAATTGCCATCTCACAGCTATAGGTTAGCAAGTTAATTGGCTTGATATAGAATTACCAAGGGTTCCAGGCTTGAAGAAGGTAACACATTGTTAATATCAGTGCTATAAGGTATATATATCTACTCTCAATTCAGACTGAAGAATTTGTTTAGTAGAGAGAAAATTCATCTATATATTAGAGATATAACATACTAGCCATAGTTTTAACATAGCAACTTTAGTAGTTCCTTTTTCAGGATCAAAGATTTCATATTTGATCAGAACAGCATTAGAAACAACTATAAATAGTAGTACTTTTGAGTTTATAGTCTTAATTTGACTATAATTTTTATCTTTATAAAAGCTGTCATAAGATGTTTTTTTAATCTTACAAAAGAAACACAGTATCTTTTCATATTTAGGAAGATTCATAGCAATGGGCGAGTTAGACAGAACAAATCTATTTTGACTCAGAGCCATACATGCATAATTAATCTTCTATTGTAGCCATCATATTAGCACATAGTATTGCATTATTATATTTAAGGATAGTTTGCATAGATTGGATAGACTGAGTTAAGGAATTTAGTGAATCATCAATCTATAAGGAAAGAGGGATATTGCAATCATTTCCATGAAGTCTTATGTGAGGGAATCAGACTCAGCAATCTGAGAAGCAGGGTCCTGATTACTGGAAATTTGATATATGACTATTTTCTAGTAGTTAGTAAAGATTAACACTAGACCAGATGTTTTCATAAGAGTCTATAAATAAGCTCAAAAAGCTTTAACATTAGGCTGGTCATACATTAACAAGTTATCTGGTAAAGTGGAATTAAGAACAGTCAAAGCTTGGAAGCCTAAAAAGCTCCTTTTAGCTATCTTATTTGTATTAGTGATTTGAAAAAGTATTAAAGTATTCAGCATATCTTCAGAATAGATGATAAGAGCAAGAGTTGATTTAACATGAATCTTTTAGAAGGAGTAGTTAGCAGAGTCAGTAAGCTTAAAAAGAGTAGTGACAAAGTTGGCCATTGCCATTAATAAAGATAATCAGCATAGATTAGGAAGCAAATATAGCTAGCTAGAGCACAAATGTTTAACCTAACTAGTAATGAGCCATTAGCATATGTAAGGTATAAGAAGATCCTGTAAATATAAAGCAATTCAGGATCAGCTTAATCTATAACAGGTCTAGGAGTGACAAGGTGTCAGCTTACTAGTGAAGTTCTTCTTATTAATAGAAAGCAATCTAAAAAAGTGCTAACTCAAAGACAACTAGAGCCTATAATCTGTTGGAAGAAATGAAATACACAGTAGTATGGTGCAGTGTAGACAACTGGCAACTACTTACCTGTAGTAAATATTATAGTGGAGAGCTAGAGAAGTATAAGTAACAATAAAATATGAGTAGTATTAGTAGTAGTTTAACTTGTATGAAAATTTTTACATTAACTACCTAATTAGTATTACTGATTGCAGACCATATGCTTACTAAGTGGAATGCTTTACAACACTGAATATGTACTATCTTATATCTCTGAAAATTTGACATGTATGTATTAGATGTGGTTTATATCTTGTTATCTGAGATCTAGAAAGGGCCTCTTGGATGTCCAGATAAGTTAATTGCATTATCCAAGAATGTAGAAGATGAAGTGACCTTTGGCTTTAGCATATGTGCTATGTCTCTACAAGTCACACTAGTTGTATATTTTAGATCAGAAACTGAGGACTTAGGAGGTAAAAGATTGCTGGAAGATAATAAGGTGTGTTATTGCTAACACTAGAAGAGGAGTGCTAGTTTTAGTCAATTTTCAGGTTAAGTACTACAGTATAAACTACCAGATTTATATGCTAGTTAGTGTACCTAGGATAGCTATCTGAAATGTAACTGTCACAAACTTCATTCAGCTCATATCTCCACAACCAGTAGACCAATTTTCACAAATAAGTTGCACTGAGAAGTCCCAAATGAGGGCTATTTGTACATATGTGGGATGTACAAAAGCAACAACAAACAACTGAGATATTAGGTTATCAGTAGCTGTAAAAGCTTCATCTGCTAATATCTCATGAACAGCTAAACAGATTCATACAATTGAACTTGTGCTGGAAAGTGCTCAATATTTTGTTTCCAATAATATATAATATGTCTCAAAGCAATAAGTATTGGTAGAGATACAAGCATATTAATGTAGTGACATAATTAGTTACCTTCTAAAATTAGCCTGACAGCTGCTATGACAGATAACAGC
>Ga0157364_1006596_pt1 | contig 11946 bp, 6 predicted proteins | sample AttsexASBM2_FD_111476 | JGI IMG/M metagenome (GOLD analysis project Ga0157364, IMG submission 111476) | Fungus gardens microbial communities from leaf cutter ant in Ribeirão Preto, State of São Paulo, Brazil - Atta sexdens ASBM2 | ecosystem: Host-associated > Fungi > Mycelium > Unclassified ...
ACAGGACTTGGGAGAATGAAGTAGAAGGAACTAGAATAAAGTGATGTCATACAGCATGGACAACACATGCTGGCCTCATGTAATACTCATGGTCATTTAGGGTAGGGTGCACAGTAATTAGCACGGACCAGGGGTACTAGTATATAAGGTAGACTACTTTGTACTAGGAACTCTATTGAGTTCTCTTGTGTCACTCAATACAAGAGTTAGTTCTTTGCTTAACACTTTGAGTATTGAATCATAACAACTATCTAAAGAAGTTTTGGAGAAGTCAAGATTTTTTAAAAAAGACAATACAAAAAAGAGAATTACTAAACCCAAAACCAAACAGTTGTATGCTCAAGCATTAGCACCAAATGTTAGTGAAATATTAAAACTCAAAGAGAACTTTCCCAATTTATTGGCCAAGAAAATTGAAAATATTCATAGAATGATTAATGACAAAAGGTAAAGATGACAACTAAGGGTCCTTCAAGAAAACAAATTATCATTTCTATGAATAACAATAATAAAATCAAATTCATGGCTTCTTTAAATGCATATATCACTAACATAAATAGTACTCTTAGAAATATCAAATCTGATTTTATGGCTAACTTTGTTCATACTAAGCAATATAGCATTATCATTACAACAAACAAGATTGCAACTCCATTCAATTTGCAAACTATTGAAGACTATGTCAAAAATGTTGACTATATCAATTCTAGTGACTTGGGATTATCTTGTCTTCCATAATCTAAATCATACCTGAAAATTTTGTACTTGATGGAAAATACTAATATGCCCATCAATTCTAGTATGATTGAGATTATTCTGAAAAATAACCACATATTCAATAATGTCTCACTCACTTCAAAGCCTCAAGTTATCAAAGTGTTACCTAAATTAGATATGGCTATTGTTTGGCTAGACATATGAAATGTCCAAAGTGGTAGTAAGGCTAAGTATCTTATTTATAGATATTTTAATATAGGAAGCTATATCACTACTATTCAAAGCACAAACATAAACCTAGGTGTTCTTTAATGCAAAAACTACTAAAAGTAGGGATATACCACCTTTATCTGCAGAGCTCAAAGCTCAAGATACATTAAATGTAATAGACCACATAGAACTGAACATTATCAATACTTTATCTAGTGTTGCAAGGCAAATTTCAAGACCAATCTACCTTGTTTGGAGACCAAACAAGATGAACCATATCTATACACCTTTAAGTGTCTAAACTGTAAAGATGACCACTAGGCTGACTTTATTGCTTATCTATTCTGGAAGCATTGATTTGATAAAGAATAACATTCAAAGAAATATCAAGAACTCTGAGAAATCAGAAAGCAGTCAATTTGCTCAACTGTGAGTGTGAGTGATATTAAGGTATGATTATCAAATATATCAAGCTTTTTTCACAAAATGTTCAAAAGAACAAGCTTCTAACTAACACAATTTTGGAAACTAACAAGGATTTTGATATTATCTTTATTTAAGAGCTACCTTGGTCATTTATTAGATTTATTCCTAGTTTATTAAGTGAAGAAGAAGATAGTTTAGTAAGTACCCCAAATCATCCTAACTAGCTTACATTTTATAGATTGCCATTGAATAACAATGATTATCCTAGAGTTATTTTGTATATCAATATTTGATTATTATATTTTCATTTCTCTTTATGAAAAGATATTTTCAATCATGGAATATTTGTTATTTCTCCTTCTTTAACAACGGTGATATTTATTATATGATTAATACCTATTCTGATGCCACTTAAACAGCTTTAAAGTATCTCAAGGATACTGAAGCTAATATTTGCAATGTGCTAGTCATGGCTAGCAATTTTAATATTAAAGATAGTATTTGAGATCCTTCATTTTATTTTCACTCTATTCATAGTGTTTTGCTTATAGATATTGCTGACTCTTTGGATCTTACTTTGTCAAAATCTACTAACCAAGTTCTTACTAGATATTTAGATAATATGCAAGACACAAATTCTGTCATTGATCTTATGTTTCTTAGACCAAATTCCTTGGAACTTAATAACTACACTATTTATCTGATCATGTTCCATTGATAGTTGATATTTCCATCATTAAAGAGTTTATTCTAAGCAAACAATGCATAATTATTAAGAATAGTAAAAAAGAAGACAAGCTCATCACTGATCTTATCAATGTCATTAAAAAAATTAACACTAAACAAATTAGCAATAAAGAGTTTTTTTAAATTGCTATTCAAGATTTTATAAATAAATCCAATGTCATTTGGTATAAATATTCAAAATGCATCAATATCACTAAATATTCCAAAGCTTGATGGAACAAGGAATATCAATCTAAACTAGCAAAGTACAGAACCTCCAAACAATTAGAGGACTAGAAAGCTTATAAAAATACTGTAAAAAAGACAAAACAAACTTTCTTTGATAATGAAATTCAAGAAATAACATTGAAAAATCAAGAACTTTGGAAACTTATGAATTAGGTCAAGAAGTGCAAACTTCTGGCCATTAAAGCCATTTACTATAATTGTTACAAACTTGAGTCCTTAGTGTGGGACAGGTGAATGAATCTTGTATTGGGTTAACACAAGAGAACTCAATAGTGAACTCTGTACAGGATTGTCTACCTTATATACTAAAACCTTATGGTCTATGCTAACTACTTCTAGCCTACCTTAAACAGCCATGTATTTGCCTTAAGGTCAACATGTGTTATATATACTGTATGACATCATCCTTCCAGAACCTTCTACACTTTTCCATGTGACTGGGGTGACAGTGATGTCACATTAACCCTAGCTCTAAGTTCCCAAAAATAAAATAAAATAAAGTAACAAATGAGAAATGAGAAAAGAAAAAGTAAAATAGTTAGAGTCCACTGTCTTGAACTCTGACAATAATGGCCAACCATATATAAAGCTTGATGAATTATAGCAAGCTCTTTATCAATCCTTCAACTTCACTCAAAGTTAACAGATTAATTCTGACATATTGAACAAAATTTCAACTAAGCTTGTAATGGCATGGGCCTCTTTTTCAAGTGAAGAGTTCAAAAATGTTATTGTCAAATAAAATAATTTGTCTATATTCAATCTAGATAGAATATCTTGAAAACATCTCAAAATGATTGTCAAAGATAATACATGCTTAAAGAATTTTGTCAACATTGCTAATACATGTATCAACTTAGGATACTAGCTATTTTACTTTAAAGTATCATCATCTATCATCATTTCCAAGCCTAATAAGACTTTATACAACTTACCAAAGATATTTTGACTTATAGTATTATTGAACACACTTGGAAAAGTTATTTAAAAAAGTTATTGGGAAAAGGCTTCAATTTTAAGCTATCTCAAGTAACTTTGTTTATCCTAATCAATTGGGAGGATTAAAGTAATAGTCAACTACTAATACTAGTATCTTGTTAACTTACCTGATTTAAGCAGGATAGGTCAAAAATCTTCAAACAAGCATACTGGTATTTAATATTGCTCAGTTTTTCCCTTTATTGAATTATCAACTTCTTCTATTGATTTTGAATAAAGCTAGTTTTAATCTAAGAATTTCTTTTTTCTTCTAATTATTTAATAGGCAAAAAAACCTGATATATTTGGAATAATTTTTCTTCTCCATTTTTCAATGTTGATATTGGTATAGAACAAGGTTTTGTCTTATTGCTTATTCTATCAGTTCTATATTTTTCTCCTATCTTTCATATCTTTGAGAAAAGAATTAAAAATCAAATTCTCATTTTTTATATAGTTACAATATCATTTTGTCTCTTCTTGAACAGTTTAGTCTTGTAATTAAATAAGAGGAAACTGAAATTTTTCATTTTTCTAGATCATATATATTCAACCCTCTTTTGGACCTCATTTTCTTTGGAGGTCCTATTCTTTGGCCTAAGAATACATAGTGGTATCTCAGATTTATCTTTGATAGAAAGCTCTCTTTTCTTGAAAGAAGACACTTAGGAAACATGAGTCTATATCATTTATCACTAGATAATATGATCTTTAAGCAATAACTGAAGATTAAAGGTCTCATATAGATGCTAATAATTGTCTTAATAGAATGTTTTTCTAGAACTTGATTAATTGACATTTTTTCTAGTCATTTTTCATTCTATCATGTTATTCATGAAAACAAAGAAAGTAAGGCTGCTTATATTCATAAACTAGATAAATGTATCCTTAGTGCATTGATTGATCCTAAATTAGTTGTGGTTGTCTCAAATGCTAGTATCAGAAACAATGTTGCTATATCAATTGCACATGTCCATTTGTATTTGAATTCTATCAATAAAACTATTCATTATACTGTCAACATAACATCTACAGAAGCAGAACTATTTGCTATTAGATGTGGTATTAACCAGGCTGTCCAAATCCCTGATATTGCTCATATCATTGTCATCATGAATGCAATGTATATAGCACATCATATATTCAATTCTTTAATACACCCTTATCAATATTAATCAATAGCAATATCAAAAGAACTCAAGGAATTCTTCAACAAGGATTCCTTGAATTCTATTGAATTCTAGGATTGTTCTAGTAATGACAACTAGCCTCTTCACTTGTTAGTTAACAAAGAGATCAAAGTTTTCAACCTCACACCTTTACTTCTATACAAATCATCTTGAAACTTTGAAAAAAAAAGTGAATGCAATAATATTCTAAAAACTTGGAAAATAAAATTTCAAGCTTCTAATACTAGAAATAGACATTTCCTCAATCTTCTTGATGATGATCACTATCTCATAAAATCTTCATACTCTAAAAAAGATTCATGAATCAAATACTTTAGTTACTCAAACTTTTTATGTGCTAGAGCTACAAGAGCTATTGTCAATTATACTTCCATAGGAGAATATTGTCTTTGTTTCTTTCCTAATGAAGACTTTAGTTGCTTGTATAAAAATTATCTAATTGATACAAGACATCATATCCTTCATGAATGTAGGAAATTTAACAACCATTGGAATCCAAGGTGAGACGATATAGGTTACTTTGTGTCTTTTCTGGTATCTAACAAGAATGTGTTCTCTTTTGGGAAAAGTATTATATAGTGGTGCAGCATTTACTAGTATGATAGCATTTATATCTGTTTTCTTTTTTTTTCTTTTTTTTTCTTTCTTTTTCATATTGCTTATTCCTATGTAATATAGTTACAAAGTAGCTACCATGATCTGCCTATGTGCTTCATATAATAAATTGTTAATATAAAAAATAAAATAGTAGACTTGTCTTCTATTCAGCTTTTATACTCTTTAAAATTCTTATAGTCTGTCCAGATCTCAAACTTGAACTTTGTATTCTTTAATAGATGCCTCCAATTTTCCAATCCTTTGATCATTACTAATATTTTCTTATTATAGATTTTGTAGTTTCTCTCTGTCTCGTTCAGAAATTTTGAGAGATATGCTACTAGCCTCCATCATCCATTCTTGTATTCTATCAACAGAACTTCTTCCATTGCATAGTCTAATATATCCACTTCTATTCTCATTTTTTTGTCCAAGTCAGATGTTGATAATACCAGTTATTAATACCAGTTATTCAGTGAATCTTTTTTTTAACTTACTAAATGTCTTTTCTTACTTTGTCATCCAATCCTACTTTTGATCCTTCCTTACTAGATCACATAGTGGTCTGGCTATGGATGCAAAGTCTTTAATGAACTGCTAGTAATAGTTAACCAGTTCTAAAAACTTTTTTATATCCTTGACTTCTTGATAAGTCAGCCAATCTAACACTTTTTTTTTCTTCCTCTATTTTGATATGAGTTATTTTCCACCAATTTTTTTATTATCTCCTCTATTACTTTGTCATATCCTTCCTTCTTTTTAGTCCCTACAATGACATTGTCAATAAAGCTTACCACTTCCTCTGTATTGATCAAGTTCTATAGAATCTCATTCATTATTTTTAGAATGTTACTGGTAAATTAGTAAGCCTAAAAAAGTTCATATATTATTATAATCCCACTGTAAATCTAACTTAGTAAATAATTTTTTCATACTAACATTTTTTATAATGTCTAAAATAAGAGGTAAAGGGTAATTATTTCTTATAGTCTATTTGTTTAGATATCTATAGTTCTGTACCATATGTTTCTTACTATCCTTTTTTTCTACAAAGAATACTAGTGCCATTTGAGGAGATTTTAAGAGTCTGATATATCTCTTCTTTAGTTGTTTGCTGATAAATTCATACATCTCTCCTCTTTTCTCTTTAGACAAGAAGTATATCTATATCTTCCTCTTTCTTAGTACAAATCTCTTCTTTACTTCTATCACATGATCCTACATTTTCCTCATTGGTATTCTTTTACTTGTCTTTTTTCCAAAGACCTGAATTTACTTGTGAAACCTTGGGGGGACTAGTCTTTTGGCTTCTTTCTCTGACTTTGCTACTTCCTCCTCTTCATCCCTAATTTCATACTCTTCTAGGACCTTTTTTATCTTTATTGTTCTTTTCTTCTTTAGTTTACCCTTCTTCTTTTTCTTCTTTCTTTGCTCTTTCTCTTTTTGTTCCTTTCCCTTCTTCTTTCTTTTAATTTTACCACTCTGATTTTTCTTGCTTCAGTCTCCACTATCTTCTGCATTCTTTGGAACATTTTGTCATTTTTACTTCTTCTATTTTCCAGTTAATTTCAGGGTTATAGCAAGCAAGTCAAGATATTATATTCCACTTCTGCTCTTCTATCACATTAACTTTGGTCCTCTCCTTATGTCCATTATAGAATATATTTACTTATACTGTATGCTCTATTGATTCTTTCTTATCAAACATTCTATCTACATTCCTCACATATATTGGTCTTTCAATTTTTTTCAACTTAACCCTTACTTCCTTGCAAATTTCAAACTCATAACTAGACCTGTTGTCCTACTGTACAATAGTGCTTCCATTGTTATTCCTTTCTGAGTGTCAATTCTTTCAAGTCTAATTTTTACTGTTACTTCCCTTAGAGCATTTCTATTCAAGCTGTACTAGGATATATTATCCATTACTCCACTACTGAGTATTACAAACTTGTTATAGTTAGAACCTAGTCAAAGACTATCAGATTTTCTTCCTCTTTTAAATTGTCTATATTATAATTGTCTCCATATTCTATTCTTCTACCTTATATTACAAACCTCTGATTCCTATAATGTTTCACAATATGTCTAAACCTCTTACAGTTCCTTCTCCTATCCACCTCCATGGTATATAGGTTGCATCTTGGTACAAACCCTATCTACTACTGTTGTAGATATACTATTGTAGTATTTGTTCTCTCTACTTCTTCTATTGGAGTAGGCCCTATTGATATCTACTGAAATCTCTGCCTCTTTGGCCATATTTAGAGCTATGGCAACTATTGCCATTGTGCTCCTCCAATATTTGCTGATACATTTGGCCTTGGTGTGAGAACCTCTCTCCTCCTTCTTATTCTTTCTTTTTCTCTTCTGCTCTTTTTCCAATTCTTATTCAGATTAATTGCCTGGTCAAACTATTCATTAATGCCTAGGAGAGACCATTCTGCTTCCATGAGCCTGTGTCTAATACTACTGCTTATTTTCCTCTTAAATTCTTCTATTAGAGCTCTTTCTTTGTATCCACTTTCTCTAGCTACCCTCTTAAATATTTAGACAAATTTGTTTATGGTCCAAGAATCTTGTTTTAGCTACTTAAGTTCTGCCACTTTTGTAGACTTGTTGTCTCCTTCTCCAAACTCTTTCTTTAATACTACTAATAACTTTTCTGCCAATAAGGATTCTCAATCTTCTAACTCTAAGTCTGCTAAAATGTTTTCCTTCTACATATTAGCTGATCCTCCTTATATATATATTAGGATCTAATATACCTGCTCTTCTACTAACTTTTCTCTCATTCTTATTCTGATATACAACTTGCATACCATTATAAAACCTACTACCTTTCCTCGATTTCCATCAAATAAGAGTAGCTTAGCCACTTCTAATTGAAACTCGTGTCTAGGCCTTGAAGCTACTTTCTTTACATTTGTTGTGGCAACCACTAGACATAAAGTCCAATAGCAGCACAAGTGGTAAATCTCTTAGTAGGGATATCTAGTAGAAACACGAGTTGTATATTCATAAGAGGACTTGACAGGGAACCACAACAGTATTTTACCAACTATTTATATAAAGTCCTCCTGGTCTGTGCTATGACTTCTCTATGCCTACCCTAATGTCTATGCCCTATCCTCATGGCCATTACTCATCTACCATGCATCTACCTCAAGACTACCATGCTATGTCCATGTGCCCTGACATCATACTCTTTAATCTCCATCGTCCATGCATATACCATATGTACACTATGAGAAACCCATGTTCCTTGACATCATCCTAACCCTAGACTCTTCCCAATCCTTCTAGACCCTAAGTCCTTCCAGACCGCTCTAGACTCCTTTAGGCCTATGACATCATGTCATGTGACTTCCCAGTCACATGCCCTCACTCTCTTGTCATAGACTAATAATATACTACTACTACATCTTATCTCTGTCCTAACCCTAACCCTACCAAAGTCTGTCCATACTTTCATCTTATAACAACATTCTTCCTAAACCAGCTACTAGTTATGCTTGTAATGTAACTAGTTGTTCTGCTTGTTATCATATTAGATATTATGAACTTAGGCTCAAGAGTAAAAGTGAAAGAACAATCTTGTATTGGGTAACATAAAAGAACTTAATAGAGTTTCAGTTACAAAGTGTCTATCTTATATACACTTAGCTAATAGTTTATACTATACTAAACCTAACCTACCATAAAGAACATGTATACTATATGCCATGAACATGTAGTATATGTTGTAGCAATCAATACTATAATGGTAAAAGCATACAAACTTACATATAACTAGTATATCTCTATTACTTTTATATTAGAATTTTTAAGAGAAATTCAATAGAGTTCCCACTACTACAATATACACTTTTTATATTAATACATCATGGTCTATTCCATGCACTAGTTGTCCTACTCTAAAGCTACATGTGTTGTCCATGAGTCTACTATACTCTAACTATAAGATAGATATATCATAGCTATATCTCTTGCCATTATTATACTAAAATCTTTTACTATCTTCTAAACCTATGATGTTATCTTATATGACATAGTCACATATATCTATCACATGATCCTCCATCACTAAATCAAAAAAACTAAAACTAAAGAAAGAAAGAAATAATAAAAGAAGTAAAATCAAAATAAAATCATAATAAAAAAATGAGTTTAGAGCCATATTATAATATTATTGTTCCAAAATCTTTATGTTCTTTTGTGACATGTGATTGTATGACTGTGACATATAGCTATATTATGTAATATATAACAGATATATGATACTGTATTCTATTATATAATAGTTTGTAATAGTTATATATGATATTATACTAATCCTTAATTCTAAGTCTAAAAATAGAAATAAAATGGAAAATAAAATGAAAATGAGAAAAGACATGAAAATAAATAGAGTTTATCATCTTCAACTCTGATATTAGAAGCTACAACTGTTTTACTGTATTACATTGACTCATTTGGTAAGATAATAGAGAAAAAGTGGGAGTTGGTATTATTATAGATATAGGCATGGAAGGTAGTGGTATAGAGAGAGGTGACAGAAGGGAAGAGCTGGTACTAGCTTTGCTTCCTAATCTATAGTAAAAACTTGTTGAAATCTTTATAGATATTAGTGGATTCTCAACTAGTCTTATCTCACATTGTCTACTAACTACTTGACTACTGTCTTACTAAATACTGTCCTAATTGAATTTGTATCCTAATATTTTTAAAAAGAAAATTTCTAAGTTAAATGTCTCTTTACTGGAGTATATTATCACTTTGTATAGACAAATTACAATAAATTTACAGCACAAGCTTTCTATAGAAGAGATACAAGTATTTTACTATAACACTATCTAATTAAATAATGAGTATGTCTAAACAGTGGCCTAGATCTAGTTACTATTATTTACAGCAAGCCTTCTAATGGTTGTTATCTTCCTTTTAAATCTAAGGTCTAGCCTTCTCTTCTTGAATAAAGAGTGGTGTAGTCCCTTGGTCAAGAATAATGAGAAAGTAAGTTTATAGAGAGCCCAGTGTTGGACAGTCTCAGAAAAGAGCACCAAGTTCTAATATTATAACTTAAGACTAAGAGTTGAGTCAAAAAAGAAAACTGATATTACTTAGCACAAAAAAACTTAGTAAGGTTTTTGGTATAGGTGTGTCTACTTTATATACCTCTGGTGTATGGTCTATGTGTACCTATATCTAGCTTACTCTAAATGTTATAAGTGTTACAAACTCAAGTCCTTAGAGTAGGACAAGTAAATGAATCTTGTATTGAATTAATACAAGAGAACTCAATAGAGAACTTGGTACAGGAATGTTTACCTTATATACTAAATAATGATGGTCTGTGCTACTACTTTTCTAGCCTACTCTAAAGACCATGTGTTCACCTCAAGGCCAACATGTGTAAGACATGTTATTATGACATCATCCTTTTAGAACCTTTTATGTTCTTCTCTGTGATCTCATGACTTGTGACCATTACCATGACTGTGTTATCTGATGTGACTGATGTGACAGTGTGATCATGTTATTGTCAAGTTCACAAATGGTGGACTTAGCTCTTCCTCTATTTTATTTTTCATTTTTATTTTCATGCTGTTTTATTTTTCCATTTTTCTATTTTTAGAACAACTAGGGTTAAGGGTGATCGGTCATGCTGTCACATCAGTCACAACCTGATGGTGTAGTCACAAGACAGATCACGAGACTTGGGGAAATTTAGTAGAAGATTCGAGAACAGATGATATCATACAACGTGGACACCACATGTTGACCTTATGTTCTACACATGGTTGTTTAGGGTAGGGTGCACAATAGTTAGCATGGACCATCTGTAGGACTATATAAGGTAGACTAGTTTGTAGAAGAGTTCTCTATCGAGTTCTCTTGTGCCACTCAATATAAGAGTTAATTCCTTGCTTAACACTTCGAGCATTGAATTATAACATTAGAACTCGATCCCCTTTCTTGGACCACTTAACACTAGTCTTCCAACCACTTACTCTCTTATCACCCTCGACCGAGAGATAACACCGTCTCTTAGTCAAGAAGAATTGCCGGACCCTAGGCTCAAGGGGTATACCAACTAAAAGGGCAAATTCTAGTCATTTGTCTGCACCAAAGCCCACTGGTGTACTTCAGACGTATCACCTTTTGTGGACGTGATATTACTTCTTTCATCATATCAGCCTTGTGCTACAGACCTATTTGTGGTTTGTTTAAGCAAAGGAATGACAGCTTGTTCCTAAAACAGTTGTCTAGAGTAGAACGTCCTTCTTAGGACAAAATCGTTTACCTTTCCCCAGAGCAAGAGTAGGAGTAGTCAGTAGATGGTGTAGGCAGGACAAGAAGAAGGCCTGCTATCACCTACCGAGATTTCTTCTTCGGAGTACGAATTGGAAGCTGAGTCTAACGTGGGATCAGCCCTTTTGACACAATCATTGCCTACCCCACCACCCCTTACACCATCATCATTCTCGTCACCACCACCATCATATGAAATGAGCCAGCAACCAGATTACCCCGCTGTTATAAGACGAGTGTGTGGACAGACTTTGGCTAGGGTTAGGATTAGCCGGACATAGATAAATAATTATTAGTCTACAACGGAGGAAGAGCACGTGACCTGGAAGTCATGTGAGAGAGTCTAGAGCGGTCTGGAAGGACTAACGGTCTAGAAGGATCGGGAAGAGTCTAGAGATGGAGATAGGGTTAGGAGTGACGTCAAGGGACATGGGTTCCTCATGGTGTACACATGGTGTGCACATGTATAGCGGAGATTAAAGGTATGACGTCAGGGCACATGTGGGAAGCATGGTGGCCTTAAGGTAGACGCATGGAG
>Ga0157364_1006597_pt1 | contig 11946 bp, 2 predicted proteins | sample AttsexASBM2_FD_111476 | JGI IMG/M metagenome (GOLD analysis project Ga0157364, IMG submission 111476) | Fungus gardens microbial communities from leaf cutter ant in Ribeirão Preto, State of São Paulo, Brazil - Atta sexdens ASBM2 | ecosystem: Host-associated > Fungi > Mycelium > Unclassified ...
ATCGCGTTTTCTCCTCTCGTTACACAGAATCGTTATTTCCGTTTGGACTATCCCCATGTTTAATCGCGAGCAAATTACCTCGTCGAATCGCAAAACTCCCCGCGGCTATGAGCAACTTGCGAGAAACGAGCGTCATTATCTGCTCGCTAACAATTTTTCCAGCCGCCCTTTCGTCGTCGCAGGAAAAAAGGCAAGAGAACATCGCGGCGGGTTTGCGTAAATCACGCAAATCACGTATCGTGTGCGGGAAAGGGGATGAGGGGGGGAAGGGAGGGGCGAGACTCGTACAGCACTTTTCCGCGAACGAGCGGTCTCTGAAACAATATTATTATTAAAAGCCGCCCCGAACTGCTTCTCACGAGGTCCGCGCGCGAAGAGGAATGGCAAACTGCGGACTGTACGGCGACGGAGGAGCGATTAATTAAAAGAGCAAAAACTGTTTTCATAAAATTCATTTGCGGAAATATGCGCCGACTGAAATAATATCTGACCGCCGATGGGAAAGCGCGTGTCCCGTTCCGGCATGGTCGCCTGATAGCCGCGCACTGTCGCGTCGCATTCGAGTGTAAAAAGTGCAAGACGAATAAAAATGAAGGGGCCGTATAATGCAAAATCTTCATATTTTTTACGTGCGTGCACATAAGAATGGGGGCCTCGTTTGGCTTGAGCTTTTTTTACCAGACAAAATACACATATCTATGTATTTTATAGAATTTGCGAATTATTGTATCATTAATGATCATTTTTTACCGTTTCTGCCAGCAAAATATGTTTTATTCATCACGAGATAAAAGTAAAATTCTGTAGTACTTACGATAATACATCGAATAATGGGTCAATAAATGATGATATAAATGATCAATAAGTTCATTGATCAGTTTCTATATGCACATACAAGTGTATGCTCAATAATATTGTATATGCGCAATAAATTGACGAAGATTATACTTCAAAATTAAATCTAGATTCTAACTTTCTAAGCCCATTCATTTTAAGACAAAATATTTATGACACGTTATATTTATCCGTAATATGTGATATATTGTATACATATATTTAATTCTATATTTAATTCTATACTTAATTTGTTTACCTATAATTTTCAAAGATCCATTGTCTTAATATTAAATAAAAGATAGTTCAAAACTCACCAATACGACGCAGTAGCGGAGTTGTAGACTACGTTGAACTGTAAAATAAAATTATATAAAAATTATAGCATTCAAGTGATTAATATTTAAAAAAATAATTATTGCATGCATATAAAAAAATCATAATTTTTAAAATTTTTATTAAGTTTTATTAATTTTTATTAATTTTTAAGTTTCATTAAATTTTTATTAATTTTTAAATTTTATATAAATTTTATTAAAAGTCTATTTTTTATATAAATAAAAGAAAAATTATTTACCTCGCCGTTGCTCTGCCATCGCCCAATGATTCCAACTTTAATTCCAAATATGTATTTTTTTTTTAGATCCAGTAAATGAGCAAATCGCAGTTTCTAGGAACAAGCCTGCATAAACCATAATAATTGTGATTCTCTATTGTGGCCATAATTCTCAAATCTTCCAAACTTTCTTCTTTTTTATTCTGTCATTACTTGTGATACAACACTCACTCACAAAATACGTGTTTTAAAAAATAACTCCAAGCGTCAAATATAGACCAGATTAATTATATTTATTATATTTATTAATTAAATAAATCGCAATTCGAAGTAATTCCTTTTTATGCGACATGCCGTTGATAAAGAATTCGAGAATAGTATATCAGACAACTTTAATACTGTGAGACAGGATTAATAAAATCAAGTTAATGGATAATTAAAACGCAATGAACCGTCCGGAAATGAACAATCAAGATTCAATATTGCATTCATAATGAATCTCGAATATATAAATCTTGCGAAAACATGTACGTACTATTAATAAACGCACGATATATCACAACTTCCTGTTACGCGAGTCACTCAATTATTATGCGCTCTTACTCTGAAACCAAATGAACACGTCAGCGAAAAATCTAAAACGCGACATATCCGAATCCAAGTATAATAGTTAATTAAAGAATTGGCTGCAGGAAACTTGCAACTGTTGTAAGATTCTTTAATATAATTGAATACATTTAAAGTACGTTTCACATGATACGCATAATGTATCATTTTATTCTTGTTATCTATCTTAAAGAAGGATAAAATAATACATATCATACTCATCACGTGTGAAAAGGAACACACTCTTCAAGATTCAAGGAAAGAGAAAAAATCATATTAAATCATATTAAAGAATCTTACAGTTGTAAAGCTCTTTTTTATGTCAAAAAACAGCCAATTATCTATTTTTATTATCATTAATTTTATTATATCTATCAAATTATTATTTTTCCCAAAAATATCGCAAGAAAAGAGTATGTCACGATTTGTAACTAAAATCAGGCAAATAGATATGTATAGCAATTTAAGCCGATACGAAGATTTATTATAATACCAATTTATAGTAAAAGAATTACTTCAAACCCCAGATTTCTTATAGATTTTTAGATATTGAAAAAAACATAATGCCGTGAGTCAAAAGCTTTCAGCACAGGTTTTCAAGATAAAAAGTTCAATGTCCAAGAAATGGCTTTTTAAACAAATATTTGATATTTTTTGTAAAAAAAAAATAGAAGTTAATATTATTTTGACATTCTGATCAGAAATCATAAATGTTCATCCTTTATAAAATTTATGTATTATTTAAATTTTAATATCATCCTGTTATAAAAGATTATTAAATATAAAGTTTTTCTAAGATAGTAAATTTTCCTATGATATACAATAAAATCATTATACTTTCATTTTCAGCATCCAAAAATCTATAAGAAACATAGTTTAGTTCAAAGTAATTTAAAAAAAAAAAACATTTTTAAACGAATATAATCGTTAAACGTTCGTAAGCACTCCTAGCTGTCGACTTGATCGCGTTTGGAAGAACAATACAATCACGCGCAACGTACCGTTGGTTCGAGAGCCACATAATACTTTGAATATTTCTTCGTAGTAACTATAAAAACAATGGCTCAGCTACGCTCGGCGTGACGTAGCGGTGACCGTTTGTTTTGTTGGCGCAAGGTCGCCGCGTGACGTCACGCATAACACTGCGTAGCACATAGGTGAGCCGCATGACAACGCATTATTCTCTGAGACGCGAGCGCGACGAATGCTTCAAACGAGGATAATTGTTCCTTATGATTCTTACGAATATTTGATGATTGTCGGATTGAAGGAATGATCTTCTCGATTAGTTGTCTCAATTAACACCCTGTACGCGTATCGTGACGACGACTACATCAAAACGAATATTCTGCATGATTTACTTATTCGATTTGAGAACTAAAGAGATGAAGGTTATTTTTTCATCGTGATTTTTGTACGGATAACAAATAGCTATTCGACAATACAAATTAGGATGTCTCATATTATGAAAACTTTAAAATTTCTCCAATTTGCTTCTTGTTTTATAAAGTAATATAAATAATTTAAACAAATAACGAAAGAAAAGTAAGATATAATGAAAATTTATTAATGATACACATTTCATGGGTTTACTTTTACGAAGTATATCACAATATGATAATTTGTATCTCAATTATAAATTTTCAGACGTCACATTTTGATCATAACTTTATTCATTATGTCGTACCTCACTGTACCAAAGTAAAAAAACATCATCCTCGAATTTTTCGGTTGTTAACGGTCGAGAATATAAAACGGATCGATTTTGAATGGAGTGGCATCGCGTTTGATTAATCAATACAGTCATAATTAGTCCGACGTATATTTTAATATTGACAATCGTGTAGAGAGATTCGTTTGTGCGTCAATAATTTGTAAATACGTGCACTTCGCAAGTGAGTGTTATGTGTAAATGTCGCAAAGGAGCAACGACAAAATCAGAGGAAAGCCTGGGAGACATCGGGCAACGGTGGAGCAATCAAGAGGTAAATAATTTATCATTTATATATATTATATGTAAAATAAATTATATACATTTACTTGAATAATGTATAAAAGTTGAAGAAAAACTTTTATTTATAAAATTTCGTATAAGTTTATATCAGAGAGAAAAAAAGAGCGAAATGTTTTTTTCAAAAATCATATATATTTTATTACACATTTACTTCATGTGCAAACATTTTCGTATAATATTTATTAATATTATAATATTTATTTTCAAAATTATTAATTATTGTGAACGCTAATTAAAATTTGGATTTTGCATTTGCATTTTACAGATCAATGTAACTACGACGTAGTCGACAACTCCACTATTGCACATCGTTCGGTGAGTTGCAAAATAATTTTTTTTAAACTGAGGAAATATTATTTTATTTATTACGATAGATATATAATATACGATAGATATATAAGATATCATAGGCAAAATATATAAGGTATCATAGATATATCGTCTTGAAATGGATGAGCTAGATTAGAAAAAAATGTTTGTTCCTGAAGTATACAATGTGGATATGTAGAGTAGAGCTTATTCTTGTAAGAGCTTTATCAAGCACTCACCAAACGTATTTTTCGGGAAGTTCAATTAAAATATCATGAAAATATAATATATTAATTTTAATATCAAATATTTCATAAATAGAGAGAGAGAGAGAGGGAGAGAGAGAGAGAGAGAGAGAGAAATTACTGAATTCATTATTTAAAGAAAAATAAGTAGAAAAGTAAAAAAAAATAAAAAAAAAAATTACAAATGCTTATCTTTTTCAAATATAAAGTTTCAAATATAAAAATTTTTTTCAATTCAATTTTAATTCCTGTTTTATTCAATTTTATTTCTTTTGCTGTGTTTAAATTTCATGATGAAAAGATTGGCACAAAATACTTACTATTTTAAACATGAATTAATAAAACTTATCTATATAATATGTTTGTATGAAAAACTGTTGCAGTTAGATGTGTATTAATTAATTTTTTTCTCTTCTAATCTTCTCCTTCTCAAATATATCTTTGAGATTATATTTACATATATATATATATATATATCTTTCTAAGATTAAATATTGTGTATAAATTAAGTAAAACATCTTTTTTCGGTGTATTAAATAAAAAACAAGAAATCTTTCAATAAAATAATACAATCAAATTAATACATGCAATAAAAATGCATGTATAATTAATAATTATTTTTATAAAAATTTAATTTTCTTCTAATTTTTTATAGCACATTCATCCATTTTTTAATAATGTTATCTTATATTTTCTACGTATATAATTCAATAATTATTCAATTGTGAAATACTTGAATTTTTACATAAAATATCATCTAATACGGACGTACACATAATCTATATTGATTGTGTGTAATATATTGTTAAATAAAGAAAAAAATTAGAAAAATTAGAAAATAGATGATGTTCGAAAAAAAACTATCAGTTATTTGCATAAATCGCTAGTGCTGCATAAGATAAAGAAAAAAATAAATTAATTAATATTACAAATTAATTAATCGCGAGAATTAAATAATGGGATTACGTAAAAAGAAACAATGCAGAAATTGAGAAAGGTCTGTTCCATTGTGTCTTATTCTATTTTTGTGTAGAAATAGCATATGTAACTGTGGTGTTGCACAGGAATTTTGCATGCGATCAGTAACATGTATTATTGGCTTCGTTCCCACGTAACAAAACGCAGATATGCTCCGGTACGAACTTCTATGCACTCTCACAACGTGAGATCATTCATCTAACTGACTGAATGAAAAATGTATAGTTTGCGGTGCACCGCGCGCGAGTCTATAGAGACCGCGAATGAAAAGTCTACGCTTAAAGTGCCAATAACTGCATCTCTATGTGTGCATCCGTCTACGCTTATCGAGCGTTAAAATAACCACCTGTCCGCCGTCGATAGCTTTACAAAGTAGTTCGTTCCGATTCGTGAATCGAAACGTCAAGCACCGAAGTATCGATACTCCAATAACAATGATATAATAATTTGCGTATAAGAATAAGCAGAGTAACAATACAAATTTAATATGTCCCCATACTTAATTATTTCAACTCAAAGTACTTTTGTCTTTGTTTTTCTTTATATGATTGTAAAAAGTTAACCATTGCATTAATTCATAAACCTAGGAGATATCGTTCCATTATTATTTCAAAAATGATCAAAAAATTACATTTTTCAGAAAAACAAAAAAAATCATTTTTCAACGATAAAAAATTATTATTTTATAACTAATCTAAATAAAATAATAAATAATATCAGAAAAAATATATATTCTTAACGTGATCAAATATCATTTTTATCATTTTCATTCCAGCTCTTAAAAATCCTTTTTCAGTGACAATTTTGATTGATTTTTTTTGAGTAAATGAGATGGCCATCGCATTCCAGGTTTTTCATTACCCATTTCAGATATGATTAACTAAGTACAGTTTCTTTTAAAGATATTCTGAAATAAAAAGTATCACCTAGATGTCTAGAAATCTTAAAGTTCATTATTTTTACGTAAATTTAATGCAAAACCTATAACATAATAGGTATACTAATAATAGTATAATAATAAAAAATATAAAAATATAATTATAAAATTGAAAAAATTTTTGAGACGTTCTGAGAATCTCATCAATTATCAACTTGAATATATCTTTAAATAATTAAATCACATATTTACAGGTTATTTAAATCATCTTTTTCAGTAGTGATAATTTTTATTTTTTAAAATATTTTTGAAATTAAATTAATTCAATTTTGCTAATTGAATTAATTTAATTTAGATGGGAATAGATAGGAATTGATAGGATAATGTTTGCCTAATTATTTGTGTACTGAAAATCCCATTTGATTGAATCTCAACTAATCTCTTATTTATTGAATATAAATAAATTCTTGATTAATACAATAAAATAATTTAGTTGAAGTAAAAAATTTGATTATTGTAACATTTTACTTATGTTATCAGAAACTTTTTACTGTAACTTATTTTACTGTAAATTATTTTATTGCATCAATCAAGGATTTGTTTTATCGAAATAAGAGATTAATTTAGTCAAACAAATGGAATTTTCAGTATAATAATAACTTGAAAAATCACATTTTTTTTTAATTGCATTATTTTTAAAGTATAAAAGAGCGATTAGATCGATAACCCATCCTTTGGCTATCGATCTGAATCTACTCACAAATACTCGTGCACAAATATTCGTGCACTAACGTCCATTTCATTCGTAAAAATCTCTATGCACCTTTCTGAATTCCATGTTCTTTCTTGCTCCGAACAAGATATCCCTCGCTTGCGTTCACTTCCCGCCTCGTCATTTCGCGAGCCGAACGGCGCGTGATTTAAGTGGGCGTAAAAACGGCCATTAAAAAACAAGAAAGCTTCTTAACTCGCTCTTTGATTGGCCAACTCGGTTTATTAAATCGTCTCGCGCGACACTGGCGGCCACTCTCTTTCTTTTCTTTCTTTACTTTTTCCATGTCCTCTCATTTTCGTGACGTTAACTTCCCGAATATCCGCTCCGAGAGGTCATATTATTTACTTGCTCTCTTTCCGCGTCGACCTGCCCTTTTTTTCATTGAGTTTTACTGCTCCTTCAGAGCGGACGGCCCTAGCGATACCATAGGCATATTCGACTCTTTCGTTAATGACTTCTCAACTCGAGACTGTGGACGCGAATTTATCTTTGTGAGCTCGTTATAGCGTCTTAAGTCCATCACGAGTAACCGAAACAATGTAGCAAAAAAGTGAATAGATTTGATTCGTCCTGAGTGATGTGTAAACGAGAAGATCCTCTTGATATGATATCAAGTCATATAAAAATAGAGAATAGAGTATACTGACAAGAAAAATGCTTGTGATTATAATTGATGAAATAATTATGGTAAAGAAAATTCCGGAAATAAATACAATTATTATTACTGATAATAATTAAAGAATATAAAAAATAAAAAACCAATTTAGTGCGCAATTTAAATGACTACATATGTAGTAAATAAAATAATTCACATGAAATTATTTAATACTGAAGCTCTAATTTGACATTTAAGGCATTTATTCCCTACTTGTTGTATATTAAGTATTATTAATATTACAAACAGTAATAATTATATATAACAATGCTACTCCGAATTATAATTATATATTTGATCAAGCAATTATAACTTTTCACAAATATCATTTTTTTCTTAATGTATAATACACTGTATGATATCAAAGAAATAACAAAAATCCAATTCTTTGAGTAGTTAAATAAAATTTTGTTACTTTTATCTTTTTTGTGTACCTATTAAAATATGAATTTATTTCTATATGGTTACTTAGTATTAAAGTCTATATTAACATATATATTTATGTAAATAATAAATTAAATTTGAGTTACATTTAATCCTTAAATACGACGATTTTCCAGTCTTTAAACTTCATTACTAATTATTTGTGTTCCGGATTAATTCTTATCACTTTAACAAATATATAAAAATTTTTAAATAATTTTCTTACATATATTTTAATATTTTTAGAAGGAATTTATAAGATTGTGTATTTTAAAAATTTATATATAAATGTTATAATAATTATTTCATGCTTTTAATTTTTCAAAGAAAAGAAATGTGTACGACACATGATCCAATTGTATAATATATTAAGAATTTACATTTCTTGAATTAAATTATTTAATTAAATTAATAATATATTAAGTAGAAGCAATGGCAACAGAAATGACTAAAAATAAAATTGGATATAATTTGACATTATAAAGTCAACAGTATCAAATAATAAAAATATGCGTATATAAAAGAATGCGTAAAATTAAGAAATAAGTCTTTGTAAATGCAAATTTATTTTATAATATTATTACAATTAATGGCGAAATCTACTTTATTTATTTAGGTTATCATGATAGTTTCATAATTTCTTTAATATTCTCAAGGTTTAAGTTTAGTCGGAATTACCATATCTCTCCGTATCTCTCAAGAACACGCAACGTTTTAACTTATATTTAAGTCTCATTTACAATTTACATAGTATAAGATTTAATCTCAATGAGTTCATCGCATAGAATTTGTAATTATTCATCGAATTCTATAATTATACATTTCGTAGTTATATTTGCGTTATTTATTTTACTTTAATGAGAATAATCTGATGATTACTTTGACCGCGTAATATCGTGTAAGCGAAAATCGCGTTTTCACAGAAAATACTCTTACTCTCGCATCCGTCATCCCTTCCCCCTCCTCCCTCTCTCTCTTCCCCCTCCATCGTGTCTCTCTTCTATAATATTAATTAATAAGGCAACTTCCGTCGGACGAGATACTTGCTGCTAATTAAGAAATACCTACCCGCGCGCTCTTTTCCAGCGCCGAGGCGAGGAGGTGGAAAAATAAGAGGTAGAAATTCCACACTGCTCTGGCACCCTTGAAACGAGGTAAACTTAATCCTCAGCCAAGTTAAACCAACTGCTAAGCTTTTCATTATGCCGTGAACGAAGGAAGGGGGGAAGGGATGTGCGGAACTCAGTTGTGGAGCACCGCTTTTCGTTAATTTCAGAAAACCCGCGGTGCTATCGCGTTTTTGCAATGGGAAAATGCAACTTTACACGCGCGTTTTTCAAGAAATTAATGTTCTTATTGTAATAGAATTCTCATTTGTAAGTAATTCTAAAAATTATCTGAAGAAATTGAACAATGAATGAAATTAATGAAAAATAAAATAAAAAATATCCCTTAGAGCCCCAAACGCAATTAATGGAACGTGAAAATGATTTTCGTTTAATTATCAATATGTTTCGACCTTTTATTTAAATCCTGTTTAGTACAGAAAGTTCATCCAGAGAAAAGGTTGCTTCGATTTAAAGAAAAAGAACCGAAGAATTTCGGTTAAAGAAAAAAATTTCTTTGATTTAAAAATAAATTTTATTTGATTTAAAAAAATAATATTTAAGTCAAAAACATTTTTTTCACAAGTCAAAGAAATTTTTTCTTTAACCGAAATTGCTTTAAATCAAATCTTTTCTCTGGGTGTTGATATTAATGTTAAATTGTTTGCAAACTTCATGGATCCAATTCACTCTTTTATTCGAAAAAGTAAAAGAGGAACTGCTGTGTCGAGATATGAGATTTTTTTAATAATCAAATAAATAAAAGAAGGAACGAGCGAAATTAAACAAATTGGTGTGAGTCTCTATGTTAACAATAGAGTCAATAATAATAACAAAAATGTAATAGAAACAAATAAAACAATGAAAGAAAATAAATATAATCGATTGGATCAATTCTTACAGCAATCGAGACACATCAGCGATATCGCCGTTTCGTTTCCACGTGATATTTCCCGCGAGCGAGATTACGAGCGCGCTTAGGGTTACTCACCTAAGGACTGGCATAATTCCGTACGGCGGAACAGTTTCTAGGAAGGTTGATGTGTCCCACGAGTGCCCTCACCGAGTGTTTTTCCGTGATGAGGGCGAAGGATCGGCGATGCTGGGAAAAGTGGCAGCGGAACTTCGAATTCGCGCGCAACGAGCGCGGAAGGCGACGAAAAGTTTTACGAGCGCACCAGGCGGCACCGGCGGCTGGTTTGAATTGCATCAATTAAAAAAAGCCGTTCCGCAAAAATTCCATAACGCCGCGTCGTGTCGCGTCGCGTCACGTCAGGGGGTTGGTGAAGAGCGGGTGGGAATGAGGGACGCCCGCCGCGTCAAATGTCCGAGCTTTCGTCGCTTTTCCGCGTTTCCGCGTCGCGGTAAAGCCCTTTTATTCGCGCCCCGTTCTGTCGCGCAACCGATAACGACCGAGCCTGCCACGACTTAGGCATCAGTCGTAATTAATCTGCACATTTCCCGGCCATTATTAATTGACGCGGGGTCCGTTAAATAAATTTTACCGCAAAAATGCCAAATAAATTTTATTCCGCACGCAGCAGTGAAATTTTATATGTGAACGTGAAAAACGCTATACGCGCGTGCATAAGGAAACACATTGACGATAAATCGATCGAACAGCTCGTGATGGGATGTATATTCGAAGAATTTATTAGTAGATTTCAGTAAGGATTCCTGTCGCTTTTGTGCAGTTGCCGGGCGGAAAAAGGGACTCAGGTGTGATGGTTGTTCGTGCGTCTTTCAGTCGATACTTATTGTTCCGCCGGCTACAGAGAGGCGAATATAACGTAACAACGATACACGCGCGCGCGAAAGTATGCATACATAAGCGGAAGTCAAAGCATCCGAACTATCTTTTCATTTTGCTTTGTTCCGCACTGGCGGGATATATATATATATACATATGAAAATATGTGAAAAGGGTCGTCCATCTTGCGCGAGGGTAGGCGAGGACGAGAGGAAAATGTCGTCAGTCGGACAAACAATTTCCCTGCGATTGTCGTCATGCTTGAAACGGAAAGGGGTGGATTTAAAAAGGAAACTAAGAGATATTTTCGACGGAATCTCGTCTGCGATTTTGTAATAAATGACATCAATATGCAGGGTTAATACATTTTGAAACTGAAGAGAGTTAAAAGAGGCTATTGTATATAATTAAATTAAAGAATCTTTAAACTATTTCTTTAAGTTAAATAACAGATTATACAGATTTTACAGATTATAATCTGTTATCGAAACTTCAATGAAATTGATTTTGTTACACCAAAGAAAATCCAAAACCAAGATTGAAACGTACTTCACTAATATACGTACTTAATTTATTGATAATTATTTATTTAAGTTAAATTTACTTTCGTACGTTTCAACAATAGCTGAGGTTCGCACAGACATTTTTACTTATTCAATAAAATAACAGTTTGTTATTTTTAACTTTAGTGATCAAGAAAATAATCACTTTTAATCAACCCATTTCTCTGGTTGTGTGTGTGTGTGTGTGTATGTACTGATAAAAATATGTATGTGATTTTATTAATTAGTGAATATATATGTAAATCAATATTTATA
>Ga0157364_1006598_pt1 | contig 11945 bp, 10 predicted proteins | sample AttsexASBM2_FD_111476 | JGI IMG/M metagenome (GOLD analysis project Ga0157364, IMG submission 111476) | Fungus gardens microbial communities from leaf cutter ant in Ribeirão Preto, State of São Paulo, Brazil - Atta sexdens ASBM2 | ecosystem: Host-associated > Fungi > Mycelium > Unclassified ...
ATTATTTTATAAAATAATATATTCTCGTCGTTTACGCAGTTTCATGGCTCAAAAAGATCCGTTATAACTGTATGATGTTTTTCGTTAATTAATAATACTAACATTTTATTCAGAGATATTCCACTGAGAATGATTTGTTATAGAAACAAATCAAGAGAAAGCAAATGTGATATTTGTTAAAAAAATCGATAGATTTGTTACGATTGCAAATTAATTCGTCAATGTAACAAATAATAAATAGTGTCGCTAGCAAGTAAGAGGTTCATATATATATATATATATATATATTGAGTTGTCCGGAAAGTTCGTGCCGACTAACCTATATAATTTAATAAATATATACTAAAATTTAAATCTTCTACGTTTCAATTCCTTCAAAATCGGCATGAAACGATTGCAGGATCCCAAATCGTAAGAAATTCTAATTCTAATCAAATATTCTCCTTACATTTGATTGTGCTTGGTCGGTTTCCTACGACTTAAGATTCTACGATCATCTACGATTTCTATGTAAACGAGCCTAAAGTCTATCCAAAAGATAGGTTAGATTCTATATAGTTTGCTTCTAATAATTGATTATGTTACTAATAATTGATTATAGTATAGCAGCAAACACAACAACAAAATTTGTTGTCACATATTTACCGATCACCGGTTAAAGGTACTGGTTGCCTGCTAAATTAACAAAATTCTTTCTCTCAGTATCTGTGTTCGTACAAAATTATCATTGCATGTAAATTTTGTCGAAAATTAATGATAATCGCGTTAGGAAGACAGAGATGAATCAATAAGGATAGTATTTTTAGATTGAATGTCTTTTTATATCGAAATTAATACTCTGGATGGACCACCAAAGAGAGTTTCGCTTATGAACGGAAGAACGACGAACGGTTCTCCGGCTATAGAAGGATCTTAGGATAGAAAGAGTCACCGTTAGAATCGCATTAGTATCGCATGATAGATTCCGGTATTAGCGTCACATCGACGACCTCCGGGGTAGAGTCCTGTCGGAGAATAGGGAGCAGTTAGATGGCGGCATTGTGACCGCAGGACATCTAAACGGTACCGAGAATCGGCAGATTCTTCAGGGTCTTTCTCTCTCGTTCCGTGTCTCTCCTTTGCTTCCTCGCTCGAGACCGGTAAATGCTACTAATCACTTCTCGATCCTTTCTAACCTGACTTCGTCGCGACAAGAGTTATAGCAATCAGCTTTATTTGAATTATTTCCATCAGGACTTCGTCACGTAAAAATCCTTTGCACCTGAAAATCGTGTCAATGCAACTTTGTGATTTCGCTTTTCGAAGAAGAGAAAGCACTGATTGTCTCTTGATTCAAGTTTGGAAATAATTGACTGGATTTTCACATTTCTAGAATTGTAGCAGCGAATGAGAAAGAAATAATCGAATTAATTGAAATAAGTATAAAAGCAATTGGTGATATAACAGTTTGTTTATATAATCAATCAGTGTAAAGGTGTAATAAACATATAAAATTTGTAAAAAGTCGAAGACTATAAAACAAGGTTCGCTGTCGACGTACATTTCGGAGCACTGTAATTTATCATCAAAATAAGACAAAATCTAAATTCGTCAGAGTTATCTCCGCGTCATTGATTGAAAACCACCGCGTCGAACAATTAATCCTTTGCAGTCCTTTTAAAAGATTAAAAGATTATAAAATTTGCTATTCCTATTCCAAATTGAATTGTACGAAATAATATACAATAATAGAATATAATAATCCTTTTTTTCATGTATCTAATAAAAAAAATTTTAATTTTGTATAAAACTTCAATTGTCAATTTTACATGGATGATATACTGCGAAGGATTAGTAAGTAAGATCCGCAGTACTTTTCGTGTGTAGATGTTCATGATTGATCGCGATTTTGGTCGTCAATCATCTCCTTGTCGCTGCTACTCGATCGGCTGCGCGTCTGACTTCGATCCTGACTACGACTCTGATGTCTGGACGGCGTCTGGTTGTGGACACCCTTCTTATACAAATAAGTCATGTCCTTTCGGAGATTCTCCATCGGAGAATTTCTCAAGGTGTTGTTTTCCGTGCGCTTCCTGGACGTGGCGCACTTGGCACATCTGGCTGCTGCGAGGGACCTCGTTCGAATCGGGCTTCCCCCTCTGCTCCTTGAGCTTCTGCTTCTTCTCCTTCCCCTCCTCCTCCTCCTGCCCCTGCCCCTACCCCTGCCCCTGCCCCTGCCCTTGCCCCTGCCCCTGCCTACGCCCCTCCTCCTCCTCCTGCGACCTCGTCCTCGCCGACTTGGTTTTCGCCCTCGCACTCGGCCACGTCGCCTCCTTCGCCTTCGTCTCCTGCCTTGCTCCAAGGGCGTCACGGTATGTGCTTTGTACATCATCTCAGGATCCGTATTCAGGCTGTAATAACCACGGTCCCTCTTCAGGATACCGTAATCCAAGCCACGTTTCAAGGCAGCGAATATCTGCGAAAAAAAGCGTTTCTTGTATGATTAACAAACGCTTTTCTACTGCGTTCGTTAATCTACATTTTTCAGTAAAATTTTCCGTACTTTAAGTAATATGATGCAACAAAATTCAAATTCAATTTTACGATATCTTTTGAAATTTAGGAAAATAAAAAATTCAAAATTTAAATATTAATGTATTAAAATTAATTATTATTATATATTAATTACTTCTGTGATTAGAATAAGAAATTAATATATTGATAGAAATATCATAAAAATAATATACGTAACAACATGCTTTTTATGTAAAAACATGAATAAGTAAACTGTTAATTACCTGTTTTTGTATGTTGGAGTCCGACCCCGTATATTGGGATTTAATGTAATTCATGATTTCCTTCGACGTGGAACCACGAATTTCCCGCAAATTGCGTATAGCAGAGGCCACTAGGGCCGACATCTTTGGTTTCGTCATATTTCACCCTTTTTTGCCTCTTCTATCTTTCAAAGATGTTCCAAGATGTCGTTATGTGTTGTCTCGTGAGCAGATCTCATCAGAATTTTAGAGGCCACATTCGAAGAGCTCAGACAGGTCGAAAGTCGCACAAAGATCGTCGTCGACGTTAATTTCAGCGATCGGCTTACCATTTGGCGCAGGATGATTTCTGAATAGTCGCGGTGGTTCCTTTGCAACTTTCCGAAATGTGCGACGACGTTAAGATAACTTGAACTCGGTGAACGCGTATACTTGGAAACGGCACATTTAAGCCGGTGTGTTAAAATAGTCACTAAGAAGATTTAATAACCGATAAAAATCGGTTATATTGAAATGCCAAATATGATTTTGGGAAGAGAGGATGGAATGTTGCTCGTCAATGCCTGTCCGGAGATAACTGAACTGTTATTATTGATGCGCTATTTTGTTTGACACGCGTTGCCAAGAAGAAGTCATGGAATGTAGATTCGAATTGTTCAAAAAGTGAAGATCTCTCGATGCCAAAATTTTATTCAAATTAGAATCGAATATGACGTTATGGAAATAATTTGTAGCATAAATTCGAATTTAGAAAGATTAATATTAATATAAGAAAAGCAGATATATTATGCAGATTAGTATGCATGAGAACATATTTATTTTTATTTTTCTTTCGCAATTTCTTTTCATTTAGTCGACATGAGATTATAATAATATACTAATTCTCACCTTATATAATTCAGTTATATTAATAATTACAAGACATATTGATAGTATTAGCATCGAAAGAGTATAAAATAAATTCAGGATAATAATTAAGAAGAATATATCGATCGTAATAACAAAAGATAAGAAGTCTCGCGCGGTAAATTATGCCGATCACGTTGATCATTGAATAGCCTCGTTTCTTGCTCTTCATCGCTCGTTTCATATTCCTCGGGCGCGCGGTATCCTTTTTTACATTTCCCGCATAATTAGCATCGTCGTGCGTGCATTGCGATACTGGTAGCATGTAAGTACCACTGTACCGGAGTAAATATCGTGTCACGTAACCGAGATGCATCACTCCCATTGAAAGCGCTTTAATTAATACACTTGTTTTAACACTTATAACATCCCGGACGCACGCATAATTAAGAAAAAAATAAGCGACTCCATCGATTATCGGTGATGTCGACCTATGATCCACATGCGACTCCTCGATCGATGGTAGCTTATAATTTCTATCTGAGCATTTATCATCGCGATGAATGTAATATAAGTAATATTAATGATAACAAAACGTTTGCGGTTGCTCAAGATAAAGACCGCGGAACTGTGTGTCTCGCCTGAGCCTGCAACAACCCGTGCATCTTGGAATGGCGAGCGGCGTGCAATATTGCAACTGTATAAATCTAATGGAGGTTCGGGGTCATCGCATCGGGGTTCACTTGGGTTTTGTATATGAAATTGCGCTACCGCGCTACGCTGTACGGTAGCTTGCGATAATACGACGGGTTCGCGCGCGAGAGTTTCTCTCTTTCTTCGGCCATCTCGCGACTCGTCTCATTATCCGTCCTTAACGGTGCCATCGTCGGCAGAAAAGAAGACTTGGAATCGCCACGATTCCAAGTCGCTGCGAGCGCGCGCGGAACGCGTGTATCCCCGGACGAGACGACTTGCCACCTCGTCCGGTAATTGGACAGTCGTGGGGATAGCCGCGGTTTACAGGAATAACGCGGCAATTTAGCCGGCCGCTTAAGTCGCTACGCGTTTGCTCGCGCCGACGATTTCGTTCGTTAATCAGCACCAGGTGTCGCGAAATACCGTCTCTTCTCGAATGCGCACCTGCTTGTAAATGCCTAACGTCTATACTCCAATAATTATTTATCAACGTCGCATTGAGAATGGGGGGCACGACAAGTCGGCGGCATCCCGACCGCTCCGGCATTCGGGCGTTTTATTATTCATCGATCGTGGCGACGACGGCACACTTAGATCTCCTTCGTTTCTACGCAGTATTTCTTCCTCGCGACGACGCGCGTGTTGAAACGGTCGCAAGTGTCGGTGTATTTCCGTAATTAAATTCAATCGATGTGAGCGTAATCAACGATATATCATTCGCGACGGCAAAGGCGATGGTTTTACTCCGTCGCCAATTGCGTTCTTATAGTACACGTCGTAGATTGAATTTACATCAGTTGCTTCTGGAAACCAAACTTTGTTCCATGATTACATCCGTTCCAATTCTCGTTTCGAAGTAGCACGCCGAAGTAGACGCAACAATTCGAATTTCACGCGCGTTATCTGCTGATGTCGTGAGATATTGCTCCACCGGCTTTTCGTAAAGGGAGTCGACAAAACCAAATCTTAAGGAACTCTAGGAACGTGACTTCGTAACTCGGCAACGCGGGCGCGACAAGAACGAATGAACCCACGCTCTGTTCTAAGACTCTGTTATCCTTCGTCGAGACCGGGACTCCAACCGGGCGACAGGACCCTAACAAATGTCGCGTCAGGATAATTGCGTGCGGAATTCGCCGCTCCCACGACGAGCGTGCTGTTCCTAACGCTGCGGGAGGACGGCGAGCGACGCAATCTGGACGGTTCCTCCTGCTTCTGATGCCGACGGAACCGCCACAACGGTTCCACGCTTCATACGTTTATCATACGAGCATGTGCTTATATATGTATGCGTGGAGGAGCCATCACCTCCCTCACCGCGGGATGTCCGGCCGGACAGAATGTGGCGAACCGACCGTGACGATTGCCCACCGAGGCATTTTTACACCTACGCTCGCTCTTTCCAGGAATCCATCGATCCCGATCCTCCACACCTTGCGGCGTCTAATCACCGTGACTTCGCCAGCGTATTTTCTTCTAAAACAATGCCGAGGCTTCCCGGAGCGTATGCGTGATTTTACTTGGCGCAGTCTACTTCTTGTTGCTTGGAAAGTCGTTAGGATGTTGCGAGAAGAACGTCGAACCGTTCGCAAGAAGGTCTAACCTCCGCCGATCGTCACAGATCTTGCGCCTTTTACGATCGCAACGGTCTATTACGAAGAACACTTTGATGAACCTTTATTGAACTATAGAATGCACGGTTTCCGTTATACTTCTGATCATCTTATTTCTTTACCTATATTACATTATATTATATCATATTGGGGGTCAAATTGTAAATAATAATTTTTCATGGAAAGAACAATTTTGCTGTAGTGTTTTTAAAAATTTAGCTAGATACAGATCTGAACATAATTTTAATGAATTATCAAAATAATTATATAGAGCGCTCAATTTGATTGCTAGAATATTAAAATTGTTCGTAGCGTTGCTCATTACGCTGGATTTTTCTATATACAATAATTTTGATAGTTTGAAATTTTTCAAATCTAACTAAATTTTTAAATATTTCAACAAAATCGTTCTTTTCGTGTATAAATTATTTAATTGTTCACAAAATAATGTTTCGTTTTCTTAAACGTTTACAGCTCGAGAAATATTAATACGTCGACATTTCAATTAAAGAAAAATCAAGATTGCTTATCTATCCTGCAGTATCTATCGTTAAAATTGAAAGACACTTTTAATACATCCTGTGTAGAAATTCTGTAATTTTTTTTAACTTAACCGCGTAGGGTTAATTGCTACTTGCAAAGATCAAAAGACCTGAGGCTGCGACAACAATCTTAGAGGTGTCACAGTTCGAGGACAGCGGTTCGATTGCGCTTCGAAATATCCCCGGAGGACGTTCATTAAATGACAGTAGAGTCTGTATGTGGAAAGACACAACCCTCGCGACACCGGTGTCGTTCGGTCGACCAATCAACGTCTCGATCGGTACATTGTGCACCGTGCACCGCGACGATTGTGATTGGCCGATCGGCCACCTTTCTGCCTTCTGCAACCGACAGTCGCATAAGTCGAACGTGTTATTCGCTTTGCATACTTGACCGGCGGCGCCCGACGCGGTTCATTATCCATCGTAAACGTGTTTTTTTTACCGCAGATCGCCATTTTGGATTAATTATCAGCCGACTTGTGCGCGTCACATTAGCGTTTTCCCCTGTGGCGCAATATACAAATTATTTCATCGACCAATCATCGAATGCATGCTTCCAGCAGTACGATCGTGCGCATGAATATTACGAGCGTAATAAATAATTGGTGTTCTCAAAACGGAGAGATCGAGACGCGTTGACAATTTTATTATCATAATTTGTCCTGTTCGCGAGCATCTATCAGCGACGATGTGGCAACCAGGTTTTAATTATTGCCGCATGGAGAATATAATCTTTCCGATTATATGCCGCTCGCGCCGCTTAAGCTTTAGAAAGTGTTATCCACAGGTACTCATTAGCAGTATAATTTTTCGTACTTGTCGGATATGGCCATTTCTGTAATAACATAATTCAATGAAAGTATTGCTTTCAGAAGTATTGCTCACAGAAAGTAAGATCTTAACTTAATTGTGACAAGTGATCAATTCATTTTTAATCATATGTATGTTATGCATTTTTGCGTATCTCGAATGACGAAGTATCTTAAACTTTGTGTCCACTAAAAATTGCTCAGAGATCTCGGATAGAGAAAGAATTAATAAATCACATTTGAATTCAGTCATATGCCAAAGCGATTGATCAATTCTTTTTCCGTTCAAAGGCTCCAACCGATCTCTAGCAATTTTTTTCTTCAGATCCGTTGAAAATAGAATGTGCAGTATCTAGGAATAAACTGCACATGATTAATGAAATTAACGAAATCAGAAACAATATAAAATTGAATGAAATTAAAATCCCAAATGTAAAGATAGATTAGTGAAAATTTGCAAAAGATGTGAACAACTCCATAAATGCGTATCAGTCTAGACAAAGGACCAAATAAGGAAAAATAACAAAAAAGCAAGAGTACAATAATCAAACTTATAATTAAATGATAAACAAGTATTGGGGCAATAAAAGCAGAGTTACATGATGCGCATGTAATTATATAAGAAAAAGTCAAGATTGATTTCTAACACCGTAAACACAAGGTTTGAATATCGGGACTTAGCAAGAATTATAATGTTTATAATTGCACGGAAATGCATTCTTTCTTAATTTCGTATAGAAATAATTTTTGTACAATACATTCGGTTCGTCTTTCATCAAATTATACGTAGTTTTTGATCATCAGGTCTTTGATACTTCAGTATGCTATCTGAGATTTAGATGCATCGCATTGCACGCGAAGAAACGATTGATCAGCCGAAATAATCGCTCTTTCTTCTTCTTTTTCTTCTTCTTTCGTTCACTCGCTCATTCTCGCGTGCCGGATTTTCGGTTTGCAATGGTTCGTGCCGGAAAGGTGAATTAACGGCCAATGAGAAAGGGTGCAGTTAATAAACCAGACATATTAAACGATTATATTAACGCAACCGTCGCCGGAGATTAATGCACTCGCGGCTTTCGAACGTCTCACTCCTCGCAAGCATCGAGGAAAGGTAGGAGCCGACAAGAAATATGATCTACATGGTGTGGGCACCATTGCACCGCGGTAGCTTTAAGATAATTACGACCGTATGATTTTTGCGTATCGAAAGGCTATAGTTCGAACGACAAGTCGGTTGATTCAAAAGCGACGCATAATAAAAGGAACTTTTTTATTATCACTTTAATCAAGGCGAAAGACAACTGTAATAAATGTTGTAGAACTGAAATTATTCGAGAGATCATAGTAGACGATTATACCATTAAATGTAGATTAATTTTAAAAAAATGGACTACGTCCAAAATAATGTAAAATAATGAACTATTTGCATCAATTAATGTGATAATCAGTTTTTTAAAATAAAATTAAATAAATTTTTTTAATTCTAATTATTTTTTATGCTTGTATATCATTTAATTTATTTTTATTTAGCATCTTCTGTTTGTGGTTAGAAATAACATTTTTATTTGAACATAATTTTTATTCCGCTGCATCAAATTTTTTTATTCAAGTGTTGAAATGTTTTTACTTTTTTTTTTTGCGCAAATAAATAATTTATATTATTCGATAAAAAAATGATTTGTAACTAAAATAATTATCAGTAATTTTTACAGAAAAGATGTTAAAAGCGATCGAAAATTCTTCATGTTCTCTAAAAATTTAAAACAGACCTTTATGAAACAGACGTAAAAAGAAGGCTGCGAGAGGGAACGTTTGATTACACGAGAGCAGGTGGACTAGAAGAGGCGAGAACGCGAAGTTGCTGGACTAAGGTAGCGACGTAGGTTTTCTTGGCCCACCCGCACCTACCACTCGTCTCGATGTCACGTGTTTATAAATAGTGCATCAACGTAATACCCGGCGGCTGTAACTACGGCGAAAGATTTACGAACACCGTGTCTTGAGTAGCGGGCAAGCAACGTTTCCGAGAGAAACGAGACGTTCTCTGAACGCGGAAAGGAATTCGGTGAGAGATGTAATAACGAGGTTGAGCGACTCGCGCCTGGTTAGGCGTTACCAATGATTCCTGAAATGTTCCGTCTGGCTAGAAATCGTCGGAAGTATTATCTGGAGCGGTCATGTTCACACATTATTACGCGTAAGAAACATGATAGAAGATTTCGTTACGTGTTAACATCGAGTTTTGTCAAAGTTGGATTACAATTTTTTATTTCATCTCTTTTCATTTCTCTTGAAAGTTAATTGATAGATATTTGTAATAATTATTTCAAGTAAAACAAAAACTTACATTAACAAAGTATTTAATAATTTGTTCAACAAAACTTTAGTTCAATTTGTTAAAGAATTTGATCGTTTAAAATATATTGAAACACACACACACACACACACACACACACACACACACACACGCACACACGCACACACGCACACACACACACACACACACACGCACGCGCACACACACACACACACACACACACACACACACACACACACACACACACACACACACACACACACACATATTGAATATTAATTAAAAAATATGATGCATCCAAATATCTAAATTATCTACGTAGATCCCATTGGCATTACGAAATATGACTTAACTGGACCTGACGCGGACGACTTTGGAATCATGAAAGTACGAAAATTATAAAGGTATCTTCGACAACAAATATAACGACATATGTTTCATGGACCATGGTTTTCTCAATGTGTGCTAGCTATTTCGGCTATTTGCGACGTTCACTTGTGTCGGACGTGCTCCCTCGTGTCTAATGTCGTGCAATGCGAGCAAAGTGTTTGTGATCTCAGTCGAAATTCACGTCCGTAGTCTAGTCATCATCGTCGGAATTCGTAGCTCGACGGCGCCGATCGTCTCCAATTAGTCGCGCGCTTACAAATCGCGCGGTCCAAAGATAATTAATAATATGTAAAAACATCGCCGTTGTCGACAATGTAGAACGGATTGCGTACCGGCGATAGCGATCTAAATTTAGTACGTTTGCATGCCCTCAGTGACGTAGGAAATCGTACAGAGTATCGACCGTAGTCGAGAATACCATCGGAATTCTAAAGCACTGCTAATTTCCTGAAGATTATTTGTGTATACGTCGAAATGGATAAAATATATATATATATAGATACTAAAATAGTATAGAAAAATAGATGCTGTGATATAACCAATTTAAAAGAAAAAGATTATAATCTTTTCAAAACAACAAGTAATGGATTGAGAATCAGTGCAATGCACACAATGCGCATATTATTTATAAAAACATTTTAATTGGCGTGAAGATGGCGTTACAATATAAAAGGGAACGTTTTGTTAGTTAAACTTTTTAACCAATAATTTCAGTTTAGTCAAAACATTCCCGTTCTCTTCGCGCCAATTAAAGTGTTTTTATAAATAATATGCGCATTGTGTGATTGATAATTCTCATTAACTCAGTATATTATTTGTTGTTTTGAATTATCGGGAATCAAGATTTATTTATTCGTAAAAAAACAATATATATTACACAATAATTTATTTTTAAACGATTAGAATTAAATAAATAATATTAGAATAAATTTATTTTGGAATATACATATAACAATTGATTTTATGATATATCAAAGTATACAAAGATGTATTTATTTCGAGTACTACTTTCATGATATAATTTTTATCTACACGTATTATACGAGGTCACGTCTGTCATATTTGTTTATTAGTCGAAGTTTAAAAGTAAATACGTATATTTCTTCTTGCAACACAATGAATCGCCTATTTTAACGACTTCTTAGATCTTACTCGGTACGACGTGAACGAGCACTTAAATTTGACGAATGCGACGAATGCAAAAGATCTCTATCGCGTGGCGCAGACGAAACAATCGAGCGAAACATATCAAGTTTAGAGGAACGTTGCATCGTAGCTGAGAAATGTAGCACGAAGTGCACGTTAACGAACATTCTCTTTGGGCGAATTATATATGTAGACATTCGTTACGTTAATGGAATCCTTGCGACTATATAGTGATATACAACGCAGAAATAATAGAACTCGTAAATTGGCACATGCCTCAACAGAAATCCAGTTGAGGCATGATTCGAATGAGTTCAAAACGTCATCAAACATTAATCTCTGATTATTTTTAAATTTGTTATTTTCAAGATTTATAAATCATGTTAAGATCATGCAAAACTTCCTATTAATCATAAATTCTGAATTTTAAAATATTTTTTCTTAGTAAATATTTTATAAAATTATTAAAAACTTTATAGAGCTTGTCATCATAAGTTTTTTTAATATTGAATATTTTATTAATTTTGTAGAAATCGATTGCAGAAAGAAATTTAATTACTATATACATTTACATATTTTATTTTGAATAATATAATATTAAATAGCATCTATCCACAAGTACTTATATACTAATAAATTAATAATTAAAACTATTTAAGATAATTATTTTTTAGTTTTATTAGGTAGTATAAATAGATGCGATTTGTTGAAGGTAGAAAAGATAGAAGACGATTGATAATTCTGAGATATTCTGCATGGTATTCAATGCAAATGCAATTTCGTGTTTTTCTGCGAAATTACAATCATTTTTCATCATAGAGATAGAA
>Ga0157364_1006599_pt1 | contig 11945 bp, 8 predicted proteins | sample AttsexASBM2_FD_111476 | JGI IMG/M metagenome (GOLD analysis project Ga0157364, IMG submission 111476) | Fungus gardens microbial communities from leaf cutter ant in Ribeirão Preto, State of São Paulo, Brazil - Atta sexdens ASBM2 | ecosystem: Host-associated > Fungi > Mycelium > Unclassified ...
GATGGATTTAATCATGTGTGTTAAATATAATCCCTTCGGGTTGATATTGATATAAATATAAAAATATCAATATGATGGATTTATTATGAATTTGATATCAATTGATTGACGTCAATCCACGTCTATACTGAAAAATACTATTATAGGTGTAGTAAAAAGAAATCCATTATTTTTGCATGAAATTGAATGGAAAAATAATGGATTTCTTTTTACACCTAATAAATTTTAATAAATATTTATATTAAATAGTTCTAAAATAAATATATTTATTTTATACAAAAATCATTAATTTCATTTTTTTACTGAATAAATATTTATTTATGTAAGTAAATATTTAGTTAGTGTTATTGAAAGAAATATGTACTGAGATTTAATGTTTTTTCAGTGTATGATTAAATCTATGTTAATGTTTATATCAACACGGTGAGAATTATATAAAAAACACCACATAGTTAAATCCGCACCCATATTTTTTAGAGTGTAGAAAATCGCTCGTTCGCCAATGATTTAAATCTAAGATTTTTCCTTGCGTTCAAAGCGGAGAAATTCTCCGCGATTTCTCCGGCGACACGCAAATTCTTCTTAAGACTATTTCGTTCGAGCAGGGATAAATACGTTAATAACGGTCCATTACACGTGACACGTGTGTACTTACAAATGTGTACACTTTCAAATATATGAGATACCAGCTGATTTATCTGAGTAGATCCTCATGTCATCCTGTCTATCACATGCAGTTGCACAACTGCATCATGCATGTTGCTATTGAAGATTGACCGCGACTCGAGCGAACTCTCAGTGTCTATGAGATGTCTTCGAAGAAATCGGCCGAACTTTAAAGACATGTTATTCAAGCGATTCCGAGCGGTAGATAACGAGTAGAAATTTCTTATACAAAACCATTATAACTTCGCGCACACGTGATATTTTCTATTCAAATCAAAGTTGTAAAAGGCACCTCTCCAGAACTTAAGGACTGCCTTCTAGGACACCATGTATATCGTTGGCTTCATATGCATATATAGCAGCAGTGAAAGCCTCGTCGAGATCGCGACCGCATGTGCTCGCTTAATACCACGAGATTCTCATCCGAAATCTATAGTTAACACTCGTAAAACAAACACGACGCTTTGACATTTTCTTAAGACCCCTGCAGACGCGATTAATTCTAATTGTCGAGTTCATACTGAGAAAACGTTGATTGAAAATGAAAACTAGAAAAACAAACTAGAAATTATATTAAATAGAATACATGACGGTTATTAATTAAAAAATTATTACAATTAAATATTAGAAGTAAATTCAATTCGAGGGGTCAATCACCTCATGTATTGTCATCTGTTGCGCCAAATATTGCTAATGTATTGCTAGCATAGGCAATGCTAATAATACTAACAATAGCTGGCAATGTTATCTAACATATTAGCAATACTTGACAATATTGTACGCAATAAGTGGTAAAACATAAGATAGTTGACTTCTCTTTAAATTTAATCTGAAAATTCTGAACCGTCCATTTTCAACCAAGATTAATCGAACCAAATATTTTTCTCAGAGTATTTAAAGATTATTTAAGATAAAGAAAAAAAAAGATTAAGTCAGAAAACATAGAAAACACATAGAAAAACGTAAGACAGCAAGTAATAAGCAAATTGGCTAATCATAATACAGAACATAAGGCAATAACCTTACTGTTATTGGCCGATTTGCTTACTGCTTACGTCATTACGTCTTACTTCATTACGTTTTTCTATACGTACGTCTGATTTTGAACTAGTGAGTGATTTATGTTGACGTGAAGAATCCGCGTTGCTCGTTAATATCCATAATCTTTAGTCCTCTATATTTATTCATTTCACACATTCGCTCATTTGTCTACCCACTAAAGAAAAGGATCTTTTTACGATCATGCTATACTGGATTCCGGCGGATGCATGGATGCATTATGCGCGGAAAACGACTTATTCACGCGCCTTCCGCCGAGTAGGCGACTGCTCGCATACTATCGGTCCGCGGTGATCTTGCCGAGCAGCCCTGGAAGGCACGACGGAAGGCCCGCAATGTAACGATTCGTGTCGGGTATGGTATGGGCGCTGCAATAAAGAGCGCATCGATGCACGCCGGCGTGGCGGACGGCGCCAATTTGTATCGCTGCGGGCGATGCGCGGGCGATTCGCGTCGGGATCCGCTTCAGGTGACTTTCCGCTCTCGTTCGACTGACCGAAAGAGTTCCTTCCCCGATTTCGAAGTCCGATCAATGCGAGAGTCCGGAAGCGAGCGCTCGTAAAACTAAAATATCAATTTTTCTCCGTTTGAACGCTTATTATCGGTATGCCGCTTTCTAATTGCATAGATTGTAGCAGAATTATGAAATTAATTCAGATCGGTTATTTTTCTTGCACGTGTTTTGATAAAATTATTTTAAATATTAAAATAAAGTCAAAATTATAAGAAGGGCTACGAGCCAGAGTTACAAATAAGGAAAAATAATTATAAAAATATAAATACATCAAACGTTTCGACCCCGATCGAGTCATTTTCAATGTTAACAAATTCTTATAAATCTATCGCTTAATACATGTGTCTAAAAAATATATAAATACGTATTAAAATCTGAAATGCTCGCAAACAATGTCCTTTGGTTCTTCTTAAAAATGCGGATCATGAATAGGGATATTTTTTTCTTTATGTTCTTGTAAAAATTATCCTGTAACATCATATTATCCAGAAATAAGATTTTCATTATCGTCTTATATTGAAAGCATTCACAGCAAAGTAGAAGATTTAAAGAGATCGCAAGAAGTAACTTCAAGTTCACAAAATTATGTAACTGTGCAATAAAATTAGCAATATATTGTATAAAAACCTTCTTATGTGAACACTTTAATCTTTAATCTTCAGTGAAAGAAGAAAAAATAATGACAATCACTTATGGATTCCCATCTTATAATTGAGCAAATTGCAATCAGAAGAAAGATGTGCAAAGACTATGTAGCGTCTCAACCAAGAAAATGTAACTAAACAGTTACCGCAAGCAACATTGTTACCGCAAAGCAACAAAAAGGAGACTAATAGAACAGGAAAGTGCCTTAATGGAAGGGGAATAAAAATAAACAACTAAGAGGAGGAAAAAGACTGTATGATGTTAAAATATAATTCATATAGAATAAAATTATTTTGATTTAGGGAATAGAATAATTTATTACTTCAGCTTTGTCAAGAAAGGACTGATTCACAATAACGCACACATCCATTCATATCTTATAAATTAATGGCTAACTACAAAAAACTAGCTTCTAATAAATCTACCTTAGATTACTTTATATTTATATTAAAATACACAATCTAAAAATATGGAGAAAAGAGATATATTGATTTATATTTATATTAGTACATAATCTAAAAATATGGAGAAGAGAAATATATATAAAAAAGCTTATAATTAACTTATGTATGGGATAATAGAAACAACGTTAGGCATCGGCGCTTTTTAAATCAGATATCGGATCCATGAACGTAAACATTATACGTTGGACAGATCAGCCAGAAAAGGTAAGCGGATGGAGGAGGAGGGAGAGGAATTACAGATCACTGGGTTGAGCCAGACGTGATCCTCGGGTCATTCTTTCCATGGGTCTTCAGTTTTTGTTGGTATCGATGGGAGAGAGAGAAAAGGAGGGCAGGACGCGAAGCCTTCGGGCTTCAATCTATTAACACGCCACGGCGATTACGCTGTCCTGATGACCCCGTGGGATTGCATCTCCGCCAGACATTTCTTTCTACGGTGGCTGATTGGGGTAGCTGTTCTCTCTTCCTTCTCATGGCTTCTCTCTTACTGTCTCTCATCATCCTGACCGGAGTTTGCACCGGAACAATAAACGTTGCTTGGGCAACAATAGCTCGCGTCTACACGTAATCTACATATGTTACCTATTCTCTTGCATTTCAGACAGCGCGCGTAATGACTATGCTTTCTCCTTTTTTCTCTCGTTTGTCAAGTAAAATGAACTATAAGCCTAACAATCTTATTACCTTCCTCATATTATGAAAAAGAAAGAAAAATAATTATATAATTATATTCAGTAATCTCACTATTTTTTTTTTGTTACATCGGTACCTTCTCCTAGGTAGCATAAACCGCATCTGTGAAAAATTTCTTTCTAAATTATACAAAATATTTGATACGGTTGGGATTAACCGTAGCAATTCTTAATTGTAGAGAAATGCGTCGAATATCCTGAAAATAAAGCGAATCGAGGGATACATTCCCGATTAAGCGACGGTAACAGAAGGGATCGGTCGCGAAGAACGCTATGGGGGGAGGGGAGGGGAGGGGAATGAATTTCCGGTGCACAGGATCGTAGCTAGCCCTCGGCTCTTCTTTCATTGCGCACAAAAGGATAAGACCCGAAGGGGATACCTTTTTCTTTATGGTCTGCAACACTGGAGGGGTGGCTCGTTTTCTCGCCAGCTGACATCTATCTTCAGAAAGGGAAAATCGCTTTGCGACAAATCTCGTTGGAATGCAGTAGTCTATACAGTGACTCATTGTAAAACGATTCAATGATAGTCTGTATGTAATACATTCCTTTTTCGAAGAAAACTTGACAAAAATCATTATTGCACTTAACGATTAATCATAACATTTCATTTGTTTGAAAGCATAAAAAAACGTTACTTAAATTAAATGAATTTTTGTGTATATAAGGTGTATTTGTACAAGGTACTGTTGTCAAAATAACGATAAATAACGTCAGCTGCATAATGATTTAATGGACACATAAAATTTTATGGCCAAACTTTTTTGTCATTCTGTACATAATATGGATAATTATTCAATGTATAAATTGATGATATCCCATAAAAGTAGTATAGGAAACAATTTTAACATATAGGGATATAATAAAAAGGCATTTTTAATAAACGACTACTCCGTTTTAGTTACGTAATTAATGCTATATCCGTCGTAATAAATTCATGGAACAACGCGAGAAATTAAGTCAAGTCTTAGAACCTGTCTCAATCACAGAATAAATGAAATGATTATGTTCGAGGAAAAAAAGAAAGATAATCTTTTCCAGAAAATTTGTTCTATACGAATGAACGAGAAACTACGCGAAGTAGGACGATACATGAGTGTGCGATGAATTATGCAGTCGATGAGAAATGTTGCGTTGGTTACAATCGTCGGCGTTGCATTATCCCTAATTAGAGCTCGAACGATGTTTAAGTATCAGAGCTTGGAGTGTTGCAACCTTGAGATTACGTGCTACTTGGCTTACACGAGTCCTGACGCACTCATAATTTCCTTCGAAGACTGATGCACGTAGATTGCTATTTTGAGTTTTAAAGAAGTTTGCTTAGTTAATATTATCAGTTAATATTATTATCAGTTAATATTAAAATCTAATAAAATAAAACAATTATTTAATTTACGAATAAATAATTGATTCTTGAACGAGTTGAAAGTAATATTTATTTTCATAATATAATTTTATTTTAACAATTAATAAATTAAATCAAAAATTTATATCGAGTCTCTTAAAATTTACATATGTTAGAATGTTTCCACGTGGAATTTTCGTTGTCAAACCCTGTTTAGAATAACTTAACCTAGACCCTTTTCTCTTTCTTCGTTTTCTTACTGTTCGTCTTTCCCTGCCAGGAGTGAAGGTGGCAATCGCAACTGCATTGTATTCAAATGATGTTTCAAGGTTCACAAGTTCTCTTAGACGTGACATGAAAAGGAATTTTTCCATGCAGCTTCCCGTTTCGCGTGAATTATCACGATTCTCTGAATATAAAAATCCTTGTTAAAAACTATAAATCCTGTATGAAGAATAAAATTATTTTAGCTGCATTTCGTTAAAACGACTAAATGAGAACATAATTGTATTAAAGTGAGATAAGAATTCTCAACGAACTTACAGTATATTGTTATCATTCATTATTATCTACATTTATTTTTATTATGTAATTATTTTTGTATATCTATAATCTCTACTTTGAACATTATACTGTCCGTATAAAAATAAAACCTTGGCATTTCCATCCATAGAATATTGCGCAAAATAACTTAAAGAATATATGAATCGTAACGCCTTGCGCGGCTACACAAACATTTGCCAGCGGAAAACACCGGTCGACATTCCCGGTTGAAAATGTATGTACATTTATTACCGGCAACAGCCGTAATTGTATGTACACGCGACACGTAACATCAATTATGACTAGCAGTAACGTATGCGCATCGGCAAGAAGTTAATGAGAAGAAGTTTGTGCCACGCGTGATACACGCGCTTTACATGGATTGCATTTAAAAGGAACAAGTGATGCATACTCCTTCAGTGAATTGAATTAAGCTACAACGAAAGAATCGTGACAAACTAAAGTATTATTTTTATTTAATGACTCATGTTTCATTCAATATTTTTATCATGGATTTATTACGACTGTTATAATGGAAGAATATAACCAATAATACTACCAGAACGAAAAGCATTGCATTATGCGAAAGACAGATAGAATACTATCAACTTTTTGCGTAACTATATAAATTGTATAATTTTAACTGTTTTATTAATTTTGTCAAATTTACGTTTAATTTCTTTACACTGAGGATGACCTAATAATAAGATCGAAATATATTCTAAGAATTTGAAATACATAAAAATCTGGCTTGTGGCCCTTTCTTGTTATTTATTGTTTAAAGTATTACCTTTTGTCAGTGTCTTAGCGTTAAATACCATGTGTAAGTAGTAATAAATAATGTATTCTTCGCCAAGTATTTAAAAGCAACGAGGATGTGCAGTGACATGGAATCGCCCTGTATAAATAAGTAATGAAGCTCGAGGAAAGGGTTACGCTTAGGGCCCAAAGATTGTGTAAATACATCACTGCGGGGCCCTCGATTTCCCAGCAGGGAGGCCCTTCTTAACACTCTCCTTCGAGAGAAGGAGAGAGAAAAAGAGAGCGCGACGAGGAAAGTGCGCGATCGAGCGAGAGCGAGCGATCATTCTCCATTTATTTACTCCTGGATTTAATCACATCCGCCGACCGCCGTTTCCTGTCGCTACGGGCAGCCCGTTTCTTATGCGAGAAGGGCATTAGAAAAATATTAGACGGCCGGCTCGACTCGGCTCGGTCGAGTCGCTCGAGACGAGGTAATAATGTTGCTCCGACGATCCCACCACGATGAGAATCTGAAATTGACGATCGCGGTAGCGATTTCGTAATCTCCCTACCTTCCTACGCGTTGCCTTTATTTAATACTCCGTTTGATTATAGACCTCGACGTCGTACGTGTATCCGCCAATGAGAAATAACTGGATATGCCACTTTTTATCATAATATATAGAAAATAGATGAATATTTGTATGAGGAGAAGTTGTACGGATGAGAAACAGATGCTGCAAATACTCATAGTCCATTACTGCAACACTTTCGCCTTTAACGTCCGCCTCGACCATTCTCTCACAGAGATTCCAGAGCTGCATCGCGAATTTCATATTCCTAAAAAGCGATTGCTTTGTTTCGAGCGTAACGCCGTGTTGTAAACGTCATTCTATCCGTTCGAATGCATAACTCCGAGGATTTATCGTTACGTAAAATTACAGCAGAGTTCCATACCGATGATCTCGAGTCAGGGCTGCGCATCGTGCGGAGATCGAAGTTATTGTTCGCGGCGTAAGATGGGTCGACATACTGTCGACGCATAGAAAAATACGCGCTGTATGCAAATAATAACAGGATTGCTACAATACAAATTTTGCAAAATTTTTTGGAAAATAAAAATTCTTGACTTTAAGAAGTTTAACGTACATACATTACACTTAATATACGCAATTTTGGACTACTAACTTAATTAAAAATGCAAGCATTGTCAGCAACATTAATAGTAATTTATTTAACATAAATTGATTTCTTAAAATATTTAACGGTTTCTAAATCAGAAAATAAAAAAAATTTCAAAATATTATTGAAATTTCAGGGAAAACCATGAAATTTTGTTTGAAAATTAGGGAAAAGTCACGGAATTTTAGAATGAGGAATTTGTGACAACTCTAAATAATTGTTTGTTTCTAGTATTTCAAAGTTCATATATGTACAAGTTTATTATAAGTTCATTACAAGCATATTCAAAAAACATATTCTGAATCCTAGTAAGTTCAGTATTTCAATCAAAGTATTAAAACAAATTCGATTTATTCACGATATAAAGTCGCTTTTTCGATCAATTTTATAATGTTCTTCAAAAGAAAATAAATTCTTTTTTTGAGTAAGTTTTTCTAATCTTTGTATATCTAACAGTGTTTGTATATTTTAAGATTATTATCAAGAAAATATTCTTTGTTAAAGATAACCGTTACTCAAAAGAAAGAAAGTAAATTGAATAATCATTTTTCTTAGAATGATATTGTGTGAGTTCATCTCATAAGCGAATTCAAAGAATAGTCACGGGAAATTACTCGAGGGTTTCATTTCTTAAATGGTAATTTTCTCAGACTTGTTTCCGCGTAATGTAAAGAGAAATTCTGGGAGATTTTAAATGTCAACTTCTTCGCAGGTCTAATCAAGACAGGCCTAATTATCATCTTAAATTTTTCTCAGGTAATCTTCTAAATTTTCTTTCCTGGTCTATACCAGTTCGTGGTCGTCAACGTTATCCCGCGAGATAGTCTTAGACTCAGTCCTGACGGGGATTGACTTCTTCTGTCTTACTTTTTTTCTTATGAGCGAAGATCCGATCGGGAGAAGGAAACCGTGGCCCCGCGTGGTTCTGATGGATATCTGTAAAAATTAACATATACACACCGGGGAGCGGGGGTAATGATCGACTAGTACGACGAGATTCCGGTGTGTAGGTACGTGCGTCTTTGCGAAAGTGTGCGTGTGTATGTATCGACGACACAACGACACAACGTGCACCAAGCTCGCTTCGCGATTCTCGATTCACGTCGTCGTGCAGGGTCAACGATCGGATACATCGTATTTCTTTGCAACGCGGAATCGATCGGTGTTAAACGCGACTAGTTTGTGCAGTCGATTTCTTGGCCAGCGCTCGCCGATAGTCGGCACTTGAGCACGCACTTGAAAAAGCAGTCGAGTGGTCGACACGCATTCTAAAAGCGAGCAGATAGTATGGCCAATGTTACGCCCGGTTATCGAGACAAAATTAGGAACTCCAACGCAGATTTTAATGAAGTCGCAGAGCGAAAAATAATTGCTTATTTTGAATTTTTGATCGGAATAAACACACTCTCTAAATCAATGGATCTGAATCAGTGGATAGTCACTAATTACCCAGTGGCATGATGGATTGGCACTGATAATCAGTGAAGTTCAACTAAAAAAGGAAGAATGTTTGAGTATTATATAACTAAAATACTGATATCTGCACGTTAATTTCAATTTTTCGATATCATATTCACTAAAACAAGGTTAGTTAGATAAATCACACTAAAGATTAGTTAGGGATCTCACATTTAATTTACTGATTATCAGTGGCATACTTGGCATACTGATGTCAGTGATTATCCACTGATTTAGATTTAGAGAGCATGTTTTGTTATAATATTTTTTTCTAGTGTGTAATTAGACATTAAAACACATTTCATTAATTTATACTCAAAGAAAAAGACAGTGGTGACAAAATTATAAGTTTTGTATATAAAATTAATGTACATATTGTATAATTAAATAAAATATACTATTTTAGAGTATTGCAACGATAACATAATTCATTCAATTATGTGGACATTAATTCTACATATATAACTTATAAAGCTGCCATTTTTATAGTTACTGTTTTTCTCTCAGCATAGAAATTAAAAGTATTAACACACGCTGTTTGAATTGTCACTCTGAAGAGTGAAATCTCATTGTTAAAGATTGAAAATTGAGCTACTCTTTTTTAAGACTGGTTCAATTTTCAGTCTTTAAAGATTCCACTTCAAAGAATTTAGAGAATACATTTGCTTAAAAGTAATTTTCTTATTAATTTTTTTATATATCAAACTCGTTAAAATCCTCGTTGCGGAGTTTAATTACGATTTACGCCGCGTTGCAATCTTAGCACCTCGCAACGGAGATCCGCTTTTTTGACCCGATTCTTCGACACGATCCTGACATTACGGCAGCGTGACATTAAACGTCGGCGCCACGATTTACGCGCTGAAAATGTCTCGGGCAATGATCAGCACCGACTGGGGCTGCCTTTGTCGGACGTATACTCGTGTCAGATCCAACGACAACACACGTATACCACATCACCTCACCGCCATGCACGGCGAAGAAAGTGTATGCGGCCAACCACTTCCAACATGTGAGTACTCGTTGCATTGTTTCGACAATCGAGTCTGTTGATGTTGAGGCATCGACTGACACGTTTACCATACACAATGTTTTGACGCCCAAGCGCCCAATGATCGATGCATGCATACGACGATCACTTCCTGGTGACTTTTTGCTTTTCGCTGCACTCGTAAATCATCTCCGGCGATTTTGTTCCGTTTTAATAATTTATGCATGCTTCGTTTAACTCGCTGCGTCGTCTTGCTCGTAACACAAAATTTTAAACTACGGATTGATTAGATTTTTTTCACGATATATTTAATTTTTAACGTAACGTATCATTGAAAAAATTGAAGTAACTGTTCTTTGCTAAATATCACGACGCAATGTGCAACTTATGAATCATTTAGCATCGAAAGAATCGGGGGCTTATTAAATCTCGACAAGTAACGGTAAGGGTAAAAAAAAAAAATTAGTGAAGATCTCGAATGAAGTTTGTACTCGCAATGAAAAAGGATGAGTTAACTTAAAAATTCCCGCATGACCCTGAAGCAAGTCATTATGTAAACTGCATATAGGAAAGGGGGGAGGGGGGAAAAAGACGTGTTCTCTGCATAATGTATATTTGCAGCGCGACTTTAGTAGTCCCTTAGCCTTGCTTCGAGTCTCTTATATACCTCCGAGTTTATACGCCGCGAAATATACTACTAAGAAGAGAAATATGCTATTCATACACACCATTGGCTATATCTCGTCTGGCCGCGCAACACGGAGACGACTTGCGCGGGTCGTACGTTTGCGTGGTATCGCTCACCCGGACTTAAATGGGTTTAGAATTACAAGACAAAGTGAGTGGACCGAGTGCATTATCACATGCGCTGACATCGTGAGACCCGCCGCTCAATTATGCAGCTGCGATGGGTGTCAGCTTTCTTCCTGCGTTCTTTCTTTCGTTTTTCCCCACTTTCGTGCACGCGCGGTATTTGCGTTATCACATCTGGACCGTCGATTCTAGACACCGCCCGCGGAAAGATGATCTCGGATATAATATAAAGAGCGCGTACACGCGAAAAAATATTTTGCTGCTTCAGCTAGAATTAGGGTAACTCCGACAAATACGCCGCGCTGGGATTTACGCCACAGAAGTCAGAAAAAATAGAAGGAGTGAGGGTAATTTTCCCGCAACTACTCTATTACATGCCTTTATGTTATATTAGTATTGTGTTATGATTTCAGCTTTTTATTGTTAATATTGTAATGAAATTATTGTGAGTTGAATCGATTTGTCACTGTAATAAGTACCATCATAAATTAGAATCTACATAAAATGATTACTGTAGGACGTGTAAAAGACTTAGTGGTTATTTCGTGATATATATACGTGGAATAGTAAAGCATGTTGTATAGCAAAATACAAGTGTTTTGCTTTCGTATTCTTTGTTTAGTTTGTTATTTTGTATATCCTACCTGTTTGATATATACGACATTTTTAACGAGCGGGATTTATGTTCAAAACATACAAAAGATTAAATTTAATGCACTAAATGCAATAAACGAATTATATGAAATATGTACCTCATGTCATAACACTTGTAATATATATATATATATATATATATATATATATATATATAAATATATATAAATATAAA
>Ga0157364_1006600_pt1 | contig 11943 bp, 3 predicted proteins | sample AttsexASBM2_FD_111476 | JGI IMG/M metagenome (GOLD analysis project Ga0157364, IMG submission 111476) | Fungus gardens microbial communities from leaf cutter ant in Ribeirão Preto, State of São Paulo, Brazil - Atta sexdens ASBM2 | ecosystem: Host-associated > Fungi > Mycelium > Unclassified ...
GTGTGTGTGTGTGTGTGTGTGTGTGTGTGTGTGTGTGTGTGTGTGTGTGTGTGTGTGTGTGTGTGTGTGTGTGTGTGTGTGTGTGTGTGTGTGTGTGTGTTCGTTTATGTGTTTTTTTGTGATATTCTCCTGTACTCTTCCCTATATTACTGACTAATGGCTGCTAAATGAATAAGAAAACATAAGAAGTGCAAAATGCGATGGCAAGATCCTACAATATCTCGCACATAAACATCGTCCTAATATTATATGATAGTTTGTAAAACATCCTCATAATTGTTAATATAGTGTTTTAAATTTCAGCACGAATAACTTTAAGTGGACCCCAATAGACGAACTTGTATCCACGCGCCGAGAATTATTTTCGTGAGAAACGTATGTTTATAATAATAATATATCGAAGTTCCATCACAGTGTGTCAAATAAGCGTGATGAATAATCGCATACGCAAAGAACGATTTTGCTGAAGTAAAAATTTGACTAGATACTGACATGAAAATAATTTTATTGAGCAAAATAATTGAATACGAGCGTAGCATGATGGACGAATCTACCAATTCTGCTAATCCAAGCAGAACAACAAGTCACAATAACGTCAAAATGACATTAAAATTAATCGGAAATGATTAAAAAATGATCATTTTGGAGTGACATCATTTTTAAATCATAATGATTTGTTGTTTTGCTTAGGAGGAGACGATTCCCTTCAAATTCGGATTCGATCCCCCGCAGCAAGAAATTTTCATGCGCTCGTAGAGTAATCTATTAAACCAAGAGTATTGCTAAGAAAACTTTAAACTGCTTCGGAATCAACGTTAAATTATAGATCCCATGAAGAATAGAGACCAGGAGACTGAATGCTTTCAGAAAATGTGAAATCAGGTTTCTGAATTAGTATTGGTGGAGCTCGGTAGACAGTGTTTGAATCGCAAAACTTCTTTCATGTATACACTTATGCACACACAATTACAATAATCAAAAAATAAAGATGTTATTCTTTGATATCACGTTTTATAATAGTAACAGGAAGACGTAAATTGTCATTTAAACTGCATGAAGAATAGAGCATTCTTCATAATACGACCTATCATGCAAACTGCGAGAACAGTGTGTTATGGAACGACATCTCGAACTAATTCAGATGATCACTTTGAGCACAATCTGACGGCATCGTCCATATAAATTTGGTCTTCTGGTTTCTTCATAATTCCATATATTTGTGAATAACTTGCGTGCACACCATAGACATATATACAAGAGGAAGGTCCTGTCCCGACTTTGGAATGTTGCGTCATTGAATGAATCAAAATTAATTTATTTGCAGACTCTGACTGTCCTTTCTCGTAATTAAACGAATAATTGATTGGATTTATGACTTCATTACATGGTTTCACAATTGGATTTACGACATTATTATATTAGTTTACAATTGACTTAATAAAATATGATTGTTCTTGATGCGTTTATTTTGTAAGTGAAGATGAGATGATTCTCATGATATGACATATTCATTATGATATATTCGATATGACATTTTGAACGTTAACTTTTATTTTATGTTAATCTTATTTCATTGTAGTTATAATTTATATTCACAGCTAATGAGGACTAAAGAAACGACGTTCCGTGAAACTTATATATTTAAATAAAATAAATATTATCACTTAATATTATACACCTAATATAACTCGTTTTAATTTTATAACTGGATTTCTGTATTTAATTGTTTATTGTAAATTATATGAGTAAAAAGTGATATTAATTATTAATTTTACTTTGTGATATCTTAATTTGTTTAAATCAAACTAATTATGTAGCTCAAGCAATGAACAATGCTACAAAAAGTTTTGATTTTCTGAGTGTTCTATGTATAATTATTTTGATAGCCCAATAAAATTTCTTTTAGATCAGTATCTAGCTAAATTTTTAGATATTTCAGCAAAATCGTTCTTTCCGTGTATGTTTTAGGAAGAACCTTGGTGAAAATAAAAATTGATGGCGTAAATTAGTGTACGGAAAGGAGGGGGGAGGAAGGAAGCAGAACCATAATTCTTAGAAAGGGTAAATTAGAACAGTGAAATATAAAAGAAATATCTTAACACTTTGATTATCAAGCTGATTTTGGATTATCAAACTGAATTTAATAAACATGGTATACAATTATACTAACGTTTTATTTTTTTTTAATGCCTTAATATAAGGATTATGTCCAGTTTTATAGAAAAATTTGGGAACCGAATGAACAACTTTAAGACATGTATACAATGTCTAAAATTTTAAGACATTGAAAGAGAATAAAAAATTCCATAAGTCCAACTTTATAGGAGAGATTTCCTGAGTGCTAGAACTAGTTCGTTATTATGACCATGTATCATTAGTCTTATCTGTCCAGGGCACCTTTTCACGATGACGGCGATAACGAATTGTATTAAAAACGGATTGTATTAAAAATATTAAAGTAATGTCTGAAATGTATTTACATTCTAGAACATTCTAGAATATTAGTGCTCTTGCAAAAATGGCTATCGTACAATTGAGTATTGCAACGTGGTGACAATCAGCCCAAACGGGGCTCAAACTGAGCATAGTCCTTTTTTTTACATTATTTTTTTAATGTGTGAATTACATTTTACATTATTTTTTTAATGTGTAAATATTTAATAAAATTTTTAATGGAACAAATAACACTTACAAAAGAGTGAATTAGGAATTTTACAAATTTTATGCGTCACATAGAGAAGAGTGGGCATGAAAGAGTCATTTTGTATTTCAACTAATTGAATATTATTTTTAAAAAAATTTAAAAATAATAATAATAAATTTTCATATGATAACAGTACTAAAACTATGTCGTCCATAAACATTTGACAATCATCGTCAAAACGGCGTTACTGTAATGAAAGATGCAAAATTATCATTACAAAAAGTTTTTCTTGAGTTAAATTTCCAAGTCTTTTTCAGTTATATGCAATTAGCTTTTAGAAAAAGTATTTTTTTTATCAAATACTATATAGTATATACATTAATTAAGAATGTAATTACAAATTCTTTGTTTATTTTGGTTTATCAGATATTCTATGATTAGATTTTGTACACATAATGTTATGAAAAAGCCAGTTCTTTTATTGCTTTGCCTTCATTGCATACTCAGAAATGTTCTTTTCAGTACAAATTAACTTTCTACTTTTTTAGTACAATTCAAGCAATTTTAATGTTTTTTTGAAATAATCGTACTGATGATCAATCCATTTTCATTCACTTGATCGATATATCATCGCATGGCATCAATATATGATCCTGTTAGCACACTTCTGCACAAGATTATCTTCAGATGCAGCCTCCTTCAAGGAGCATATTTGTAGATAAATAGATTTTCATGTATTTCTGTTTTATAAAACAGCATTCTTATGTTGCTTCCATATTAAGTTACAGTAAGTATTTACCGACTCAATTTCTATATTTCACTCTTTTCAATCGTCTATCACATTTAATAGATTATTCTAGTATGTAATGAAGACTAGTATCAGTGCAAATGTACTCTGACTGGACTCATACTTTATATGATAATAAAAGAAATTTTCATTTCTTTTACAATAAATATTTTTAATTCAAAATATTATTTGTTTTGTAAAATTTCTATTTTTTGCACATTTATTAATTTTCTTAAAAAATAATATTTGTTAAAAGATGACGTTTTGATTTTATTTGTATTAAAATTTATGTAATTTATTACTTGGCTCTTTCCAAACCACATTATTTTGAAAGAGTTAAATTTCTTGTTTATGAAAAATAGTGATTAAATCTGTTAATGGCTAAATATTATTTTTCTATTAAATTGGATCTTATAGATAAATCAGTACATTTAAGTAAAAAAGCGATTATATTATATTTATTTAACATCAAATTAATATTCTTTTCATATTTTGAAAAAAAAACATCTCTTTCATATCTTCTTTCCTCTATAGATGATATAGCAGACAAAATGTTAAGAAGTAAATGCCATTTTTATGTTTACTGTTCCAATTTACGCTTCTTAGAAGTTTTGTTTTATATTTTTGTCACTCACTCCTACATTCAACTTATACTTTAATCTTTAATTTTTGTTAAAAAGAGCAAGCTCGATATCAGCAAGGATTTATTCATCTGAATATACCGAATGCTGAATGAACACAAATAATCTGATCAATTCGATGATGAAACAAAGCTTTCTCCGCGCGCAGACATAGACTTTTGCTTATGTTTCATTTAGTTATAAATATATATCGAGTAAAAAGATAATATACATATACTTTGTATTTATACGAAGACACGTTTTTCTGTGTCGCACATTCTTCGTGACGCATTCGAAGATTGTTAGATAACAGTTTAACCATCCGTTCCCGATTCGCTAATAGCGTATTCGATTTACTGACTCGACTCTTAATCAATAATCTATTCTGTTTAGCTGTAAAAGAAGAGCTAAACTATGCGAGAAATGCAGCTAAAAAGAACAAACAGTTGATTTGAAGTCGGGTCGAATTAGTAAATCGAATATGCTGTAAGACCTTTCTGGAAGAAATAACATCAAGGTTGCTAATTGGTGCGCGAAGGGTGCTGGAAAAACGTTATCGCTAAGTTATTAAAGTAATGACATCGATGTGTTTTTTTTTCTATAATCACGATCCTCTATATCATTTTCTACATCAGTCGTCTCGTTCTCATAACTAGCCTCCTTCTAAACTGAATTTTATATAAATGTATTATCTCTGATGAGATTATTCGTCAGAAAATCGAAGATAAAGCGACGCAAGTACAAGACCATTCACATAGATACATTCTTTCTCCCATTGATTTCCCGTATGTGTATTCCGAGTAAAACAAAAAAGGAGCACGGCAGTGTCTCGTGCCATGATGCTGCGCTTGTCTTAGCGCCGAGACGCTATCATATCTCCAAATATAATTTGTATAGAGTGGTGCGTCATCAGCGATATGACCAGGAAGGAGATAATTCTACATAAAATAGACAGATAAATAATCTACATAAAATAAACAGAAAATAGAATCGTATATGAAACTTCCGTATTCTGAAGAAAATATAACTGAAAGATTAGAAAATCAATCAGCGTTTCCGAGTCAATTTATTAATAAAAATTATGCGTTTCGCAGATTTCCTCCGTGTCCAGATCTATTCTTGGAAATGTCATTATCTTTATATAGAAACCATCGTGGAAGCTTCAAGAATATTATCAATTTATTAATGTCTCAGAAAATTTTTCTTAATATCCTTTATTACAATTTTTCATAATTTTTATACAAATTTCAGAATTTCTGTATAATTTTTTATAACTTTTTAGAACATTTCTCTGAATTGGAACATTTTTCAGAAATGCTTAAAAAATTTATATCTTTCCTGAAATTCTTTATATATATGTGAAGATTCACACAATTCTAACCTTGAAAATGTTTTATTTTATAACTTAATTGTGAAAAAAACTTATAAAAAAAATTTGAAATATTTTTTCAGAAATGTTCATAAAAATAATAAGTTAAAAATATAAAGTTCCTTAAAAATATTGTGAGCTTTTATGAACATTTTTTTCATCACGACTATTTATAAGTTAACTTCCAATTAAACGTAGTATCTATAAGTTAATTTCCAATTAAACGTAGTATCTATAAGTTAACTTCCAATTAAACGTAGCGACTACGTAAGCGTAAATATACAAATATATTGTACTCAATAAAATCAAATATTTCTCTTTATTTTTAAACAGACTGTTAAATTATTTTATTTATACTGTGATTAAATAATTTATATTGAATATTACCCAGATTTAAAAATAATAATGAAAAATTCAATCAATATTGTCAAAATTATCAAAGAACCTCTTAAAATTTGTTCCAGCTTTTCTTTTGTTTTTAACAGTAAAAATCGTCATTCCTTCCCAGTTACATGACTAATAACAGACTACTCTGTATTAACTTGGTAGATTAAACGTCTTCTCTACAAAATCTTTCTACTAGTCTTGTGACAAAAGAATGTCATTAGATATATCGAATCCTCAGGTAGAAAAGTGCACTTGCCTCGGCATATACAATTGCAACGTAAATTAGTTTATATTGTTGTATATTATATGTATATAGATACTGATGTACATAACTAAGATTTCGCCGATATTTCGTCAAAACCTGATTAGCAGTTTCCTTTATTACAAAAAAATGTCAAAAGACAAAATCTCGTTCCAATAGTATAAATCTTTTGTTCTATATCTTTGATAAATAAAATCTCTAATAAATTATTTCTATTTTCCTTACAAGAAGAAATATATTTCATGAGTCTCTTTTTTTTTAGAAAACCATTCTGTACTCTCATATCTATATACACATTAGCATATGTACAGGATATACACAGAATATCCCAGACGTCGGCGCTTCCTTTTCGAGGGAAACAACAAGATTGTTCATCTGTGTTATTAATAATTTACTGCTCACTTCAGTATTACTTCCTATCTCAACGTCAGGCCGATTATTTTCCTTCGGTTGGCTTTCGGTAGTTTCATCTTTCATCATTGATCGTGGAGGATCCACGAGGATGCGCCACGTTTTAGGAAATTTCGTATATATTTCAAGATGTTACGAAAGAATGGCATTGTTCTCTCTTCCAAAAAAATTCACCCAGCTTGGTTTTTTTCTCCCTTATTCGCCTTTTCGCTCGATATTAACTCTCTTCGCTGGATTCGAACAATATCCCGTTTCGCACAAATCGTCGAACAAAATCCCATAATTCGATCATTTTCCTCCTTTCCATTCCATTCTGCCTTTTCTGCTTCATCCGTTCATTTGTATTTTAGGCCTCTTCGGAATGTGAACCCTGAGAACTGCGTTTCTTCTTGTGGTTATTATGATGATGATAGCTGTGATGCTGATGGTGATGGTGATGTTCTCGATGTTGCATCAGAGCGTCTGTCTCCGGCTGGTTTTGATGACCTACTAGGAGATCCAAAGTGCTCTTAGGTACAACAGGTGCCTGTTCACCTGTTGTCGGCGGAATCGGCGTTGCGATCGGTGACTCGACTGGAAGTGGCACGCAGTGTAATACGTAACATCTCACACCCGCCAAGATAAAGCCTGAAACAATAAAAATAATAATTAGAAGCGTATTTTTACATTGGAGTTTCATCAATTGCAGATTCAAGTGGTGACGAGCACATGCGTGTCACCAACACGCCAATCGATTAAGCGTGCTTATAATTCTTTATTTGACGCTTTGCAAATCGACTATTATGCCTATTCTTCAATAGAGTCACAAATCATAAGAAAGAAATTGATCAATCACAATTGAAAAAAATAATAGATGATTACTTAATTTCTTACGGCTTATGGATTATGACTCTCTTATAGAACCAGCTTTAACAGTCACCTAACGGATAGTTTTAAAGAGAAAATTAATTCAGGAAAATCCGAGTTTATTGAAAATATATCTCCTATTCTTTCTCTAAATAAATATATTCTACTTAAATCTAAATTCTAAATCGATTTAATGTAAATTAATATATTATTGCAATCATACGCACATAGTAAATTCGTAAAAACAATTGCTTCATTTCTCGATTATTATTGATTATATGCGTGGAACAAGCTGGAAATATTTTCATAATTCTACAAAATCATTGAGAAGAAATATTCAATTTCTTCATCAACTCACGATATGGATGGTGCTTATATTGAAATTAAAGATAATAGAAATTTTTCGCTTGTTCTCGTTTCGCAAAATGTGTGTCTTATGATATATAAGATAAATGTGACGCAAAAGAAGGGTTTTCCATATCTAAGAAAAGACTTACCAAGTATAAGTAGGGCAGCGCCTGCCACCAGTAACGCCAACCTGTGATTGGTGGTCGTTGCACCCGGAACGAGTTGGACGAGACCGACCACGAGTACCACCGCACCCAATAACAGGCACACCACCACAGCGTGCAACCCGGATATCTGTAGGCAACGATCTTCATCAGGCGACGAATATGCTTATTTTCATTGTCGCTTCCGGCGCTTATACATATTATATATACACTATTATATTGTTCATAAGTTTCCAAACATTCTTAAATATAAAATAAAAATACATTCTTTGAGTTTTTGTTTAATACAACTATAATAATTTGTCTCGGTAGTCTAAAGGACATTTATACGGAATATAAAAGTTCAACTCTCGGTCGAGGTAATATTTTTCGCAATAAATTTAATTATAGTTTTTCAGCACATTAACATTTTTCTAATATGCCTGATTGAGCATCAAATTATTAAAAATTGCTTATCAATTTAATTTAATTTGTGATATTATTACAGTTTAATTGCATTTATAAGGAAAATCAATTTGGCGCGCAGTTCGAATGATTATAAATACTTTATGGTAATACTTTAAATATAATAATTGAATTATTTAAAGCATTAAAGATTCAGCTTTGACCAGCTTCCAGTTTATCGATTGTGTTCTCACATGTATGATCTAAAATAAAATTTTTATTGTTTGCAATAATTTAGTTTTTTAACTATAAAATAAATAAAATATCTGTCATAGATTACAATTTTTTCGCATGAAAAATCCTCCTTTTGCTTTTATTATAACTTTATATATTTTTTTGTAAATTAATTTCTTAAGCATACTTAATGACATTTTTTTTCAGATTCATTGGCATCACTGTCAGAGTTGTGGATGACACTTTTCTTATCTATCATTCAGAGATTTTTTTTATAAATTGTAAGCCGGCAATTTTTATCAAAATTCCACTTAGATACTGCATTGATAGTGCCTTCCTTAACATCGATGTATCTACGTGGAATTCTGATAAAAATTATTAGTTCAGCTTGTTATTAATAAATTGAGAGTTGTCAATGACACCGCGAAAAGATGAGATATCAAATTAATTACTAATACACTAATACACAAATACTAATACAGACAAATTAACTTACGACAAAAATCAAAAACAATTCATTATCCAAGTTATCGGCGAATACAAAAAATGTATCAATGTAAATAAAAGCACTTTATTTAAACCGCTTCAATAAGAAATTTAACTTGCATAACTTATAGAGCTTTTTGAGATTACATGAGACTAAAATTCGAAACATTTTGTAAAATTTGATTAATCTTGTATTTAATATTTGATGCAATAAATGTAATATTTGATGCAATAAATAAATTTATTATTACTTATGTATTTTTTATTCAGACAGTTGTCAACTGTCATCGCAATGCGTATTCTTATAATGCTGCCAATTTCCTGTAAAAATTTTATTATATTTTCGTGAAGTTTACATATTGATAGTTATCCGTTGTTAAAAAATTATTGTTACGGCGGTGTAACATTTTTTTTTCTATGTGAATTAAAATTGCGCGAAGATAGAAAGATTACATTATATTCGCCGCTGCCGAGTTAGAAATAAAGACAGACTGTACGGCGAGACTGGGATTGGAAGAATCCCGAGATGGGATTGTTTATTAGAGTAGAGGAGATATGATCAAAGTGGGAGCGAATCTCAGGCTGAAATTTTAAGCGTCGGCGCATCGCATGCTACAACATTTCTTAAGAATATTAAATTAAATATATTGAGAATTAATATTAATTATTTGAATTCTGTCATATTCGAAATTTGATATTTTTGTAAATCAATATAAGGTTGTCTGAATACAATTAATTATTATTTATTCAAAATTTAGAATATTATTTATTAAATTCAATTGATACTTTTAAGAAATGGAACAATAATTGGTCCAGGCAAATTGCGTTCATTTGATAAGGAAATTTATCATAAATTCAAGCTGTTTTACTGTTTCGTACTAGGAAAGGAGAGAAGAGTGAGTTAAAAGAAAAGTGAATATAATACAAATTAAATATTTACATCTTTATTAACAGCATAACCTGCTGGCACGCGGGTTATTGTCCAGTTATTGACGTTTGAGATGACTCGAGAGAGTCACCGTAATATTTTAGAGACCTTAGGGACCTGATGTGAGACGATCATAGGTCGCATGTTCCGGCGACAAGAGACAGTGGCGTCGGCCCTCACAACGCGTTCGACGATCAACTCCTTGCACGACGCGGGAGATTTCCGAATTATAACTCATGTGGTTTTTAGCCTCTGATGTATAGTGCATCCGCCTACCAGCGCGGTTATCTCTCTTTGTCATTTTATAGAAAAGCAATTTTTATTTACCAATGCAACCGTTTGAATTAAAATTGCAATTATTTAAATGAAAAAAACTAACAATTATATATTACAAATAATATGAATTGAGTGAAGAATAACTGAAAGGAAGAACTGAGTAACTTCTACAAGCGCAATCAGCCGCTTGGGATATTAGAAAAAACAGAGTATTAAAAGAACTAAGACATTCGTATTTTTTTTTCTTGAGAATTATATCATATTATGAGATATTTCAAATTTTCTGCTCTTCGACAGTTTCCAATCCAGACAGAGATTCAGCTGAATAAAAAATTATCACGGAGTTCGGTTTTCGTCGCGTTTATATAGGCGCTAGTGGCGGCGCTCGCGAGTCGGGAGGAAGAGAGGGCTCGATTTTTCAGAAATTGGAACTACATGATAAATTTGAGTATTTCTCATAGAAATATTGATCATATCAAGTTGGAATTTGGCACGGAAGCAACAAATTTAATATAATTTTGAAAGATCGAATCAATTACTTATTATTTAATAACATTTTGAAATTATTAGTTATAATAGACTAATTTTTAGATCCTTCTCCCTGATCCGTGCCGCTCCTTCCTCAATTTTTGATTGATCGACGCTCACTAGCGCGACTAATTCGCGTTTGCTTATATTTTCGGCTGAATAAAGTACTTACAACGATTAAGGAAATGATAATTAAATAAAAATGTAATGAATATGTCGCAGGACCGCAAATAATATTCTTAGCCTGAGCAGTCGAAATCTCAGGAGAACGACGGGCGACACGGGCTGCGATTGGTGCACGATATAATGACGTTTATTTCGTGGGATTACAAAAGTTGTAACGCTTTAATCAAATTAGTTTTTACAGATTCTTATGCAGGATAGTAATGCGAGACCTCGGTATGTGGGAATGATTTCTTCGCCTCCGAGCCTCTTCTCGCAATCTCGTCAGACATTGGCACATGGGACGCGTCTCGCGAATGTTTTGACTCGCGCTAGACAAATGTCACGTCGTACCAGCGTGATAGAGAGCAATACTATGAACGAATAAGTTTCCGCTTGGAATATTCGCGCAAAATATTTAACTAGAATATTTAACTAGAATATTTTAAATGAACGATGCAAAACTAATTAACAAAAGTAAGTCAGCGTAGAATATGAGAGATAGAAAAAACTTGTTGTATGGACGCCAGGACGTAACACATTTTAAAAAATTTTAAATTTCAAGGCACCGCATCGCAGGACGGAAAAATTCGGCCAACGTTCTAATTCTTGACTAATTTTAATGTACGTTGTTTTAATTTGCTCAAAATTGAATGAGCTATAAGTATATTCTTTTTGAATTAATTTTGAATTATGGTTCAAATTACAAATTGTCAATATTCATTATCGTACAATTTTCCCACCTGGATCGACTCATTCCTGTTACTGTCGCAAATTATAATTGTGCATAAAGCATGCAAAAATTAGCGAAAAAGTTCCGCTCTCTCGTGCCTGGCGCCCAACTTGTTTAAAGAAATTTCTGATATTTGTGAAACATTTGTCTGTTTATTGAATTATCTCGTACTGAAATTCCTTTATTTAAGAAATTTAATAGAGAGCGATGAAATTGTGCCGTTGTTCGCGAATAACGGTCACAGTATATGTGTATATATTAGGTGTACAACTTTGCTTCCGCCGTTTTCCTATAGATGGCTTTAGCGATAAGTGGTGGTCGAAATAAATAGATCATAGACGTCATACAATAAACTTGGGCATCTGTCAACATAA
>Ga0157364_1006601_pt1 | contig 11943 bp, 4 predicted proteins | sample AttsexASBM2_FD_111476 | JGI IMG/M metagenome (GOLD analysis project Ga0157364, IMG submission 111476) | Fungus gardens microbial communities from leaf cutter ant in Ribeirão Preto, State of São Paulo, Brazil - Atta sexdens ASBM2 | ecosystem: Host-associated > Fungi > Mycelium > Unclassified ...
CCTGAGATTGACCTGATATTTTCATATCAAAATTCTGATAAAAAATTTCTAGCAACGTTGTTATCTGAATGTGGAAACAATTCGAGCGAGTCTAAGAAATAAGCATCAAATTACTAGTTACTGAGATTTCGTTAGCTGAGTGTTAAAATGATTTTATTTATGTAATTTGTAATAATATAAAAACAGAATTCAAATCTCCGATAGTAAAAATATAGAAATAGTCATATAAAATGACATATTGCGTTGTAATATATTATTAAAGAGGGACTCATTATAAGGAACTTTGAATTTTATGTTTCTTGTTTTCTACAATGCCTGTATCACTATATCACTCTCGAAGGCGTTAATATCAATAAATGTCATGATACACTTATCAAACGGATACATGGATCGGATGATTATTCGGACAGAGCTAAGTCATAAAAGCGCAAACAGTAAAATATTCACTTCACTCTTACGACAACGGCTTTAACGGCGCGTCTCGTATTTGGGCCGAAAATGGCACTTCTTTATTCTGATGAAGCGGCCACTCAGTATGCACACAAAAAAAAATGAAAATTATCAGTTATTAAAAATAGTTTATGCCAGAGAGATAATTCCGTTCGTTCGTTAGTTAGAACGTGTTCTGAGAATTGGTCTTTAATGGGCGCGTAGAGTTTCACGTGAAACGTCTCGAGATGGTGGACGACTTTACGACTTCTCGTTTCAAACTTCGATACCACCATAGAAGAGAAAATTGTCTTTGGCTTCGACTCGTCAACTCGTCGGCCCGACCGAGTAATTAAAATTGATGCCGCGTTTAGTGAATGTAAATCGTACCTCTGTCATTGTGATGTAATACACTTTTCGAAGATAAAAGGAGGAAACTATTAACCAAACTTGCATTATTTCTTTTTGCACAACAGGTAACACCGACAGATCATGTCGATCAGAATTAGTAAAACACGAAAATAAATGTATGTCTAAATCGAAGAGATAATAAAAATTGAATATCTATTATAATATTAAAGCACTAACTACCGTGTAGATTACTACTTTTCTGAATTTAGTACTTTAATTTGTTAAAACATGAAAGAATATCGCTATCCTTTTTTTGAAAATCTTAGGAAAATCTGAATATAAAGTATTCATAATAAAATTAAATATTTTAATTTTTCCAACAGAACATTCTTCCAATTTTTCCACGTTATCTTTCCGGAAATGAGATTTCTCGTTTTCTTCTTTATTTGTCACTGTTGCCGTGTTGCACTGCGTTCCGCTATCGATTTCGTTGTATTGTCTGAAAAGTTAGAAGAAACGAAGAAGAGCTAAACTTAATGCAGAAAGTCATCCAACGGCCGACACCCACGTCATTTTTAACGATGGCACGACACGCAATAATAACGAGTGACAAAAGAAAATCGCCACGCTGAAGTCTCGTCGCGTGCGGTGAGCCATAACTTCGCGTCACGGCTGAACGTTTCGCTCGTCGTTACGATCGGCGAGCACGCGATTCGCACGAAGCGCGAGCGACGGACTCGCGAGCTTGTCGGAAATGACAGCCGGCCGGCTATCCGATGTCGTTTCCGTGATTTACGAGAAGATAGTAAGGGCGTTTCATCGATTACAGCCATTTAATAGCCTGTAACCGAAGTGCTCACTTTCGGGAAGAACTCGTAGCGAATTCGGTTGGACATATTAATGCATAATTAAAGTTGTGTACACTTAATTTAATCTTTGTAAAAGTAAATGCAAATATTTTAAATTATAAAATATAGATTTTATTTTATTAGTTTTTATATTTATTTAAACAAATATTTTTTCAATTTGTGCATAGGCTTTAATGTATGCCAACGCACTAAGTCCAATCAGATTCGCTATTAGACTTTGGAAAGATTAAAAATCTTTGGAAGTACCCGACTAGAATTTGTGTCAGGTTAACCTTATGTATTATAAGGATCTTATATGTTATAAGGACCTGGATTTGGTTGACGTAAGGTAATCCTAAATAAGGTATATCTAACAAGATTCTTACCAGGTTTGAGTATGGTTGACCTTTGTAAGATTGTATGTTATAAAGACCTGGTTTGATTGACCTAAAATAATCCTGAATAAGGTATACCTAAGAAGATTTTCGTTAAGTTTGAGTACGGTTGACCTCGTTTCTAGTACGCTGCCATGAGATGAACGATTGCTCGTAAGAAAAAAACATCCACAAGTACTATAAAGAGGTGTATGCAAATCGATTTAAATAATCTCCTAGAGATTATAAAGTTCTTTCAGAGTATGCCTCCTGGACCTCTGAAATATATGTTTTTTGCTTCTTTTGGAATGTGATGCTAAATTACAATAATAGCATTTGAACAATTCCCGACTTAGAAATTTATCCAGTGATTTTAGCAGGCCCTAGCTAAGTTGATCTTATTTCATTATCAGATTCTGATGAGGATCTGATAAGGACTTTATTAGGTTCTGATAAGGACCTCATCAGGACTCGATGAGGCTATCCGGATGAGGATTCGACTACTGTGCTGCGTTATGTTATAACGAAATAAGGTCAACTTGAAGGACCTGCTAAATTGAATAAATTTTTAGTCGGGTATTTCAAATTGTAAAATGGAAAATTCCTAAAGAATCAACAATTCAAGTTCTTATTAAATTGTCGAAGATGTTCTGAATTATTATTCAGTTTTTATATATAAATTTATTCAGAAACAACAATCATTTCTTAAAATTAAGACCATCATGTTCAACAACCATTCGCCATCAATCTGTTAGCTACTATTGGTCTCGATATCATTTGTTTAAATAGCATCAAGTTCTATCGTATTCATATAATCTTGATTTTATACCGTTTGACTGTGAGCGGTCTCGTTCAATAAAATATTTTTTGCAAAAACGACGAAACTAATGAGCAAGTTGAAGCAATTTATCGTGAGTTCTTTGCATCTAAGAAACCCAAAATAATACCGAGAAATTTAGCAACTAATAAATTCGTGACAAATGGTTGTTGAACATGATGATATTTGTATTTGATTGTATTTATATTCTGAGTGAGAAATAATTCTTGTTGTGTCAGAATAAATTTGTATATAAAAATCGAAGAACATAATTCAGAACCTTTTGATGACCCAGTATTATATCACTACAATCATATTATTATTATATCCAATAAAAATGTTGAAGAAAAAGGGAATATATCTTAATACATCTGATAGTTACATTCTTACAAGCTCTTAAAGAATCTGTGATAGAATATCTGTAGCTTTTAAAACCTGAACAATATCACTGTTCCTTTCAAGTTAAATAAAATCCCTCGGTTCATTAGGTATTATCGATTGTTGTCGAGGCGAAGTTTCTATTTGAGTACCAGGACAAGAAGGATTCACGCGGACGTGTTAGCAAACTATGCTTCAGAAGAAAGCGATTTGGGTTATGGAGCTCTTCGTGCCAGGCTCTGGTTCTTGAGGGCTTGGATTGTCAGTAGAACGAGCATAGTCGCGAACGAACGCGTGAGTGATGGGTGAGCGAAAAGCTGTTCCGAATGAGCCAGGCGGCCGAGGGAAGGAGATGGGTGAAAGGGAGTAAGGTTCGCCAGTTCGCAAGCAATTATCGCGCGAATCGCGCCACTTGGCAGCACGTAGATTGCTCGGCGTTAGCTATATCGATCTCATTTGGTTCATTTCGCTGTTCAACTTTGCGGCACGATCGATGATAAGAGCCGTTAACCAAGACCTCTATCTCATTCTTCTATCTACGTTGCTTCCATATTCATTCTTATATTTCACCATACAACTTTAATAAAGGATAGCTGAGATAATATCTATTTTTAAACAGTTAAGATTTTCTTGGAAACATGGTTTCCTCATAGGTAACTTTTTCTTTTAAATCACAAGTAAGAAAATAATTAGCACATATGTACGTATAACAAATTAAATGTTTACAATAAATTAGCTTCTGCAAAAAGATACAAGTGAAATTTTACAAGTCCAAGTTTTTCTCACGCTATCATTATACTCATTTAATTCGCCAATAACGCATACAAAGTAAGACGAATTAAGTCCGTTTCCGCCGAGGAACGTACACCACATGTCGGCGTTAATTTCCTTCAGTTTCGTAATTACGCGTGCCATAATCATTCCTCTCTCCTTACTCATCTCGGACATTCCGACAGTAACATCGCCGACCCTCACTCGCGCGATTATAATTAACCGATCGAATTGAAAGAGGGAAAGGCGTCTCACGCGACTCGTATTTCAGCGTATTCGAGTCCTGCGTTCTAAAAATGCGGAACATGAAGCACGGTAGTTTACCCTCTCAGTCTCTCAGCATAACAACGTCTACTGGGGGCCCGGGGTATCATAATATCATGTATACGTACATATATAATGCGATGGCAGACAGCAGTACAGGGACCTTCGCTTTGCGAACACGAGACTGCTCACGTGCGTACGCGCACAATGCGCGCCAGTTATGAATCTCTACTAAAACTGACAAATGTCAGCTCTTTAATACGCGTATGTATAATGTATACATATGAATTTGCCTTATATGAATTTGCACAAAACAATTATTAAAATAGAAAAGAAAGAGAGAGAAAGGAGAGAGTCATCGAATGAGATCTTAAATTAAAATATCTTAATTAATTTTTAAAATAATACGTATTCTAATTTATTGCTAGAAGAAGAGAGAACTATTTAAAAGAAAATGTCAATTTTTCTATTTTTAGGTCCATACTACATTAATTTTATTTTTAGTTTCTTTGTTGCGTTTCTTTGCAACACAACTCAGATAAATATCCAAGACGTCAGAGATCGTTGACGAGCAAAAATCACGGTGCCATGAATAATGCAAAGCTAATTCTGGGATGTTAAAGGGCTATCGTGCGACGACTCGTGCAATTTGGGAAAAGCCTGGCTTCGTAAGTCTCAAGGCAGCGGCTTGCTTCCTGCCAAGTCGCTAAAAGCCCTGTAAATTATTGCCGAAAGTTTACAGGGTCCGCTGCAGGACGCGCGCACGCATCCCACCCTACATCCCACCCCTAATTGTGCTAATTATTATCCTGCCGCCGGATGACGAGGGGAGGCCAAGAAGTCAGCCGGGTTTCGTGATGTCGTGGCTATGTTTTATGGTCGCCAACACGAAAGGCATCACTGGCAAATGATCCAAGAACTTCCAGACAATGTGACAATCTCTCAATTGAAGTATCGCGAGGTGGCGAGCAGTAAATTCTTATCTGGAATGATTTGACGACATAAACTATTTCATTCACTGTGTAATAATTAATAATAAATGAGTTAAATTTATACTAGACGTTTCATTATTAGTAAAAGTAGCTGAGACATTTTTTCAGCGTGTAACTTAATAGATTGGCTGCTTGTTCCATTTCGTAACACAAGTTTCGTGGCTAAGAATCGTTCTATCTTTGTTACTCACTAAGGGGCCTATTTTGTAACTCTTAACAGATTTAACGATTCTAACGACATCGTTAAATCTGCGCAGTGGCAACAATATCGTTGTAATTATTAAGAGTTACAAAATAGGCCCCTAAATAAGAAAAATAGAATGATACTTACATCGATTTATGACACTAAATGGAAAGAATCTAAAACAAATATACCTAAACAAATGTACGTATGATCTCGTTAAATTCTTAAATTGCGCGGAAGTTTCAGAAGAACGTGGAGTTTCATAAATGGGCGAACCTAAGGGTTTCCTTGTCAATCTCGCGAGTTCGCGCGTGGTTGTGGTCGTATATACGGCATCCGTGTACAGGCGGATATATAGATATATCGAAATGCCGGGCAGGTATGCACACAGAGACCATTCGATAATACAAGCTCGAGCGAGGGTGGCCGCACGCCGAAGGCTGAGCACGCCAGTCCGTGCTCAGACGTGACTCGCGAAGCAACCCTCATTTTTTGACCGACCCCGTGCATCGAAAAATCTTCCATTCGATTTCCGTCTCCGATATCGACCGGTTTATCGGTGTTGAGGTGCATAAACCTATCGCGCGCGCCAATGTCGTTCTCGTTGAAGCTGCCCGATACGTCGATCAACTGTCGACATTGACCTGTCAACAACGAAAAACCAATAAAAGTTAATAAAAGCGCGTGCCTGACTGAATTGAAAAGTGTTTTCCATTGGTGAACGAAGAGACAAATGGATCTCGTCGGTATGTACTGCTATCCGGTGATGCATTCTGAGTTATTGATTTTAAAGAGAGAGCACAAGTTAATGGTTACAGATTAATTGTAGCGTATATTATATGTACTCTATAAAGTTTAAGAATAAATCTCACTCTTAAATTGAAAATTGAGCACTCCTTCAAAAGACTTGGTTCAATTTTCGCTCTTTAGATTGAAGATTTCATTCCAAAGAATGTAGAGATTTTTATATATAAATTAATGTATTTATATATTTTATAAATAAATTAATTTCTAACATAAATAAATTGTCTAATAAGAATCTCGATGGTTGTTAAAACGGAAACTATTTCAATTGTTTGCGAATTATATTTTATCGCCTTATAAATATTATTTATGCAACCACGGAGATTCTTATATTCAATTTATTTATATTTGATTTATTCTTGGAGCCACAAAACTACTTTTATTTTAATTATATTAATTTCATAAAAGCTAACGATTAAATTACTATACTTTATTACAATACCATGTAGCGATAAATGTTAGTTTAATTTATTTTTATAAATTGCTCATGCGTGATATGATTTTAACTAAATGCCCAGACTGATTTAAAATTCTACAGACATCATTTAGATTATCGAAAGCCAAACAATTAAGCCAACAATTAATATGTTAACATAATTTTTCAATGTAAGATTTTCGCCGAGTCATCTGTTATTACAGCCGTTGGATGCAGCTATTTGGGAAACAAGAGCGAAATAGCCGAACGCTCTGTTGCATTATGACTTTATCTGCGTCATGCAAGTCATCGATCTGCGCAACATAGTCTGCATGATTGGCTCGGTCCCTCATGGTTCTTTTCGTTTTTTTTTTACATGTCGTTAGTGCGAAAAACGTCAAGTCTACCGTTCAACGTTATTGATGATTTCTACATTGTCAGCGTTGTCAGCGATACTGTTGATCGTAATGAAAAAACGTAGTTCTCGAAAACGGACTTTAACGGCCGCCGCGAGTTCTATAATTATTAAGCGATAAAAACTGGCTAATGCACAAAAAAGGAAGGGAATATGCTATTACTTTTTGTTGTGCTACCAATGTGTTTATTCAAAATCATTGTTACATCAAATAAAGAAATGTGACAATCAACCGACCGTATATTCGCAAACACGACGTGGCATTGAGGAAGTTAATGCGATCGGCTGCGTTCACTAAAGCGAGAAATTTTAATCCTGTTATTTTCGATGCAACAACATCATCGAATATATAGTGATAATTTTTTGTTCGTTCCACTCGAATATAGAATATACGGGTTTCGCGCAGCAGCGATATGGCCTATAAGATTCTCTTCTTTCGAAAGAGACTTCGAGGTTTCTGAAGTTAATCATTCTCTCAATTTCTATCTTCGAATGTCGTAATGCGACTCCCAGACGCGTTTCTTTCTTAAAACTTCAACCTCGTTGAAGTGAAGGGCGTATGGGTGTGAACGGAAATAAATCAAAAATTAATGAAATCATGTTAATGGCGAAATTAGCAACACCGTTATTATTAAATTTTTAATAGATCAAAAAAAAAACATTAATTTCTTTCAGTTTATTTTAATTTCTATCGATTCTTTCAGCTTTTCATTGATATTTCTATATTTTTAATAAAGAAACACGATATTATCTCTATATAATTGTATTGAAGCAAAAGTTTATTAAGAGGGAATGATGAAGCACCTTATTTCTCCAGAATAGTTTACAAGATCTAGCGTTAATTTAATAAAGAAAAATATAATACAAATATAAAATACATAAATCACAAATATAAAATGTAGCGGAATAAGTCATTTATTAAAATATCTTTTTTTTACTTGTAGATTTTTTCATAAATCAATAAAGTTACAGTAAAACTAATTTCATAGGAATAATTTTGCAAAAATCATTTTTATAAAATTAGTTTTACTACTTTATTGACTTATTAAAAAATCAACAAGCAAAAAAGGATTTCTTCAATTTTAAATACCACTGTGTAATAATTATCAAGCTATATAATAATTATCCATCTCAGTTCAGTCTCTATCACTTCAAATACATATTTGTGACTCACAGAATTACTTCTTCCTATTTTCATTCGTCGTGTCCAATTTTACGAAATAGACCACCGATTGGCGGTGGCGAATGAAACAAAAGCGGCCGACGAAGGCGAGTATCGAGACAAATCGCGTTGCGTAAGACATCGTCGCCGCCGCCTTTTTATTTCCCGGAAATCTCTCGATTGGATGTTATACGTCGAGGAGAGCCTGCTAGGCAAAAGGATGACAGGAGTGATAGAAGGCGCGCGCAAGTGTGTTGTCGAGTGTGAGCAAGCGAGCGGGTACACGCGAGAACGATCGCGCTATCCTTGATATTTAACGATTGATTGGCAGGATTGCCAATTTGCTCAATTACCGGCGAGTTTCGCGGAACAGCGAATCGAAATTACATGGTCGGTGCGACGCCTAAGTTTGCGCGAGACGGGACCACAGCGTGTAAGATCGTCGTCTCTCTCTCCTCTCTCTCTCCTCTCTCTCTCTCTCTCTCTCTCTCTCTTTTTTTCCTTTTCTCGGCCAACGATCGCTGCCTTTTAGATCCGATCGAGGCCCTTAGGTCTCGATCGGATAAATAAGTTGTGCCCAACAGATTCGGGAGCTGGGGATTTCGAAATTCCGGAATCCATCGTGCTGAGCACCGTCCAAATCGAGTGCTTAATGTCGGACGAGATCGATTAGGAAACGGTATATTATTATATCTATTTGGACACGAAAAAGAACAAAAGAATGAAATGGGCAAATTATAGGCGTAATAGCTATATAGATATAGATTGCGCATTCCTTGATCTTAGCATCTGTGATCCGTTAGAAAGAATTGAATCATATCTCTCTTCGACTCAATACTTTAGAGAGAAAGAGAGATATGATTCAAAACTATTTTATTCTTTCTAAACCGATAATGACAATTTCACAGGAATGCGTAGTCTATTCTTATTAATAGGGTATTAAAATTTATATTGTTCATATATTGATGCATAAACTGTTTTAATAAATTTCTAGATTTCTTCCTTTCTGCAAAGTAAGTTGAAAAAAAAAATTTGCCACAATAATGTAATTTTACGGTACCTCGTCTTTTTATTTATTTATACAACATTGTCTGCTTTTCCGCTTAATTACGCATTTTCCACTTTCGTCGCGCGTTCCAACGAACAAGTTAATTATACATGTCTAAAACGAAAATATTACAACGTGTACGAGGCAAGTTGCATACAAATAAAACATGGAATATCTCGGCACGATATTTCAAGCAAGTGCATGAATTGCGTGCGTTGCCGGACTTAGCATGTTTGGCACTTTGGTTAATGCTGCACTGCAGAATTTCCACGTTTCATGGAACTAGGAATGCCCGCATTAACGCACGATAATTTGACGTGTGCACGTCAAATTTGCCGCATTGTGCCGTATTTCTCCTGGGAAATGGCCGCTTCAACGCGTACGAAGTTCACGAAGGGCAAACGGTATCGTAACATTTTACGCGTGGAAGTTTTAACGCAAGCCATTTAGATTTTCCAATCTCGCCTATGCACTCACATACATACATCCGCCTTCCTCCTTCCTTTCTTTCCCTCTTCCTTTTTTTCCTCTTCCTTTCTCTTTCTTCCGGCCATATTTTCCTCGGTCGTTTCTCACGGAGGATGTTTCGCGCAGTCGTGGCTTTTCCACGCAGCAGAAAGTCGTAAAATTCCCGAGGGCATAGGCGAAGTCGGTTGACTATCGATTTCACGTGTTTCCTTTCGGAAATTGCCTTGTTTTTCCCTCCCTCATTCTTTTCCTTCCTTTTTTTTTCTCTCCTTTTTCTCGTCCTCGGCCTCGCGCTTCGGGTCATAGCGAAGATCGATACGATATCGCGGACCTCACGATCGCCTGGGTGGTCCTCCGCGCGCAGCACTGGCTAACGGCTTCTGGGACTGATTTAATTCGACTACGTGGACTGCCTAATGCCACTCCGCGCTGCCGACCAGCAGATTCATTGTCCAGCTCACACTCGTTCGCTTCTCTTCATTCTTTCCCGTGGCATCGTACGGCGCGGCGTGCAAAATCAATCTTCCATTACGTTTATTATTTCGAGTCAAATTGCTTAGAGCGGCAAGATATTTATCTTCTAAGCACGAAGATTAATACAAAGTACGTCAAACTCACAATAGCGCGCTAAATCTCGGTATATCAATATTGCGAAAGTAAGGAAATTACATCTGAGAAGTGTGAGATCGTTTGAACCTTCAAAGCATAAAATCCCCGTTGAACTATCCATCAATCGATTAAGTCCTCCCCTCCTTCTTCATTCCAACTGCTGCCGTCTATGTTCTTTCTAACGAATATCAATTTGATTGCCGTCTAGCCCGTTTCTTTGCACGAGCGGAAGTTATCGGCAAGCAAGCGGAGGGTGGACGGGCAGGAAGAGAAGAAAGAAAGGGGGTGGCGTTTTAAATCGCGAAGCTTGCCCGAGCCGTCCGGATAATCCAGACAGATGGGACTCGTTAATGGGACGCGCGAGTAATTTGCAAGAAATCTAATAACACCGTGGCCTCCCACCCCTCTCCATAACTCGTGGCTTGACTTTCCGCCTTGCAGTCCCCTTTCCTTCTCCCCCTGCAACCCTGGCCGATCCTTCGTCCGAGGACCGTCTAATGACAATACACGGGCGCCGTGCTCGTGAAAATTAAAATTCGCCCGGGGGTCGTACACGACGTTCTCGTAACAGCGCCCGGTTGTCTCGCTCCAAGCACGTGTGAGTGCGTACTGCGTGTGTCCAGGTCGTGAGGGATTGCGATGTAGCGATGGCGCTGATACGCTCGCGAGTTATTTCCAACACAGCATCACAGAAAGTTCATCGAGTTTTTCGACGATTTTTTTCTTTTTTTATGTACTCTATAAAATCCTTGGGGTGGGATCTAACTCTAAAGAGTGAAATCGCAGTCTTAAAAATTGACAATTAAGTCACTCGTTTCAACACTGTCTGCTCAATTGTCACTCTTTAGAATTAGATTCTACTCCAAAAATTTTTAAAGAGTATATTCATTATTTTTCTACTATAATCATGATTTAATGTTAAATAATGTAATTATAGATATATTCAATCGCGCTTTTTAACCCTAGAATACTATGATTACGTAAATTTTATCTATCATAACAAATGTGCGAGATTACTGAGAGTTAAGCTGTGACATCTAGAGGTTCCCTCTAGGATTAAATGAAGATTAAATAATCTATTATAGATTAAATAAAAAATAGTTCATTTTCCCTTATTTTGCAATATTTTTATAATTTCTTATTATTTTTAATGTCGATAATAAAAAAATATTGTTTTTGTTCATTTAAGATATATGCAGCTTTTAGTCTTGTTATTGCTGTAAATTCTTCTTAACTAGAAGTCTGGCTTTTATTTCGAGTTTGCTGGAGAAACAAGGTAAATACTAGTAAGACAAACCTCTCCATCGCTACCGTGTGTCGGTACACGGGCAGTGTGCGTGCGTGCGTACACTGTAGAGTGTAGTTCGTGTAGAAGAGTGAAAAGACGATGCGGGGGAGCGCGGAACTCGTTAAGCAGTTTGCGGTTCGTCTTGTCTTTTTTTTTCCACCCGGGCTCGTCTTTAACGTAAACATATTCCGCGAAGAGATCAGCATCTTTCTCCCTGCGCGCATCACTTTTTCTTCTTCTTTATTTCGCCTACCGGTGTGTCTTTCGCCTCCCCCGCGTATCTTTGTTTCTTATTACGCATCGGTCTCCGATGTCTCGGTCCATTC
>Ga0157364_1006602_pt1 | contig 11942 bp, 3 predicted proteins | sample AttsexASBM2_FD_111476 | JGI IMG/M metagenome (GOLD analysis project Ga0157364, IMG submission 111476) | Fungus gardens microbial communities from leaf cutter ant in Ribeirão Preto, State of São Paulo, Brazil - Atta sexdens ASBM2 | ecosystem: Host-associated > Fungi > Mycelium > Unclassified ...
AGAGAGAGAGAGAGAGAGAGAGAGACGAATAAAGTGGTGAAAATGACAGTGGTGACAAACTGATATGTATCCAATGATTCGCTAAGAGATATAAAGAAGTAGTAATAGTAGAAATATAGAAGAATAAGAAAAATTCGAGCGTAAAGAATAAAATATGAAGGCAAAAAATAAGACAAAGAGTTAATGTACCCTATTGTTCATAGGTCTGCAATGGTGATCGCCCGGCAGTCCCAACAATAGTCCAATCCCTACCAACACAATAATATAATAATCAGTGAGCTTCAATATGATCGCCGTATTATACTAAACCGCATTAATAACAATACCGAGGTATGAAATATTACCAAATGGAATATTCGAGTCTCGATTTTTTTTCTATTTAAAAATAATGAAAATATGATATTTAAAAAAGAAGAGATCGCTCTAAAGAGATATAATGATAAAGTCCTTATTTTATCACGTATTACGTACATTATTTCTATCTTTTATGCTTTATAAGTGCATTTAAAGAAGTTCACTTTCCAATATGATAATCTCAGCATAATTTCTTATTCTCTAAATCTTAATCAGTGGATAGTCACTGATATTAATGCCAAATATGTCACTGATAATCAGTGAATGAAATGTGAGATCCCTAATCTATCTAATCTTTATTATGTGATCTAATTAACTTTGTTTCAGTGCATAAATTCAGTGAATATGGTATTGAAAAATTAAAATTAACAATGCAAATATCAGTATTTTAATTATATAATGCTCAAACATTCTTTCTTTTTCAATTGAACTTCACTGATTATCCAGTGTCAAATATGCCACTGGGAAATTAGTCCATTGATTCAGATTTAGAGAGTATTTTAGGAGATTTTTATGTATTTAATAGATTTAATGGAAAAGCTATAATAGAAAAAAATCTACGATTAGAGAGACTTATTAAATTCTTTATTTCTTATTCATGCTAATTTTTTCTTTATTTCACCAATATTTCGTGTAAGATTTTTATAAATTTCGATAAGTAATTCTTGGCTCGTAATAATAAATATCAGGCAATGGACAGTTGCCTATGACTTCATATCGACATAACCAGCACGCGATCTCAAACGTGCGATTTAAAGCACGATATTAGATATTGTAGAGCCCTCAAGGGCTGCAAGATGCGAACCTCGATAGAGATTGTGAAGATACGAGTCGCTGCTATTCTCTAAGCACTTCTTCCGTTCGTCCCTTGGCACGTTCTCCCTACATTGGTGATGCCTCTCAGACTCCTTCACTTCCCTCTCCCTCACACTCTACGCGGTGACACCCATTTTCAGGCCTACTCGAAAAACGCCTTCAATCGCCTTTACAAGACATGGCTCACGGTCGAAAAGATCTGGATCACTGATTTGAAGCTGCTTGTCGGAAAATCGAAAGAGAGAAAGAGAGAGAGAGAGAGAGAGAGAGAGAGAGAGAGAGAGAGAAATGGGAAAGTTCGATAAAATTATATTATATATCGAACGAAGAATAATTATAATAACCGTTCGATTGAACGGTTATTATAATTATTCTTCGTTCGATATATAATATAATTTTCCGTGGCATGTATAGTTACTCTGACAATACGGATACATGTCGATGATCGAATCGTTCGGTATCGAATACATGTCGAGCGACATAATGTAGCGCAAGATAGGGTATCCCGGAGTTCCTACCGCTCTGGAAAATTGTGAAAACCGGAACAAGACAGGAAATTTTAGAATTCTATATGCATGATATAGAAACTTCGAAAAAAGAGAAGCATCAATTTTTAAAGATCCTGAAGCTATTTGAATACTTTTTCTTTTTCATCTTCTTCACTTGCTCGGTTTGCTCTATTTTTGCAATATATCAAAAAGATAGGAAGGAAACAGAGTAAGATGCATTTTCCAAAGATAGAATAATATAGTTGCTGTCATATGTGTATATATATCTCCTATATGGAGTAATTTTTCTTTTTTTATATAAACGATAATTTAAAATATTTTCAGAAATTATTGCAAATCAATATTAGATTATAATATTTTAGATTATACTCAGGATTGAAAATTTTTTTTGCTTGCGACAAGCCTCAACAAAGCACAACAAAGCCTCAGGAATATTAATAAAATAGAAAACAGTGAACTTGAGCAAAAGATTGATATAAGAATATATATTTCAAGAAGAAAAGCATTATTTGTAAAAAAATTTGTACTATAATTGAATATTAAACAATTCAACTAATAATCATTATTTTCATAATTATAAAATACTTTTTTATATATTAAAAATTGTCTTTTTATTAAACGTACACATTTAATTTTTCTTAATATTTCTAGGTGGAAGATCGGAAAACATTACGTTTCTGAGATAGTACTCGTATCATATTATCTTGCGCCAAGAAAGACGACGCATCATTTTTCAAGAAAATCTGCTTGTGTACCTAAAGGTTAATAGGCCACAGAGTGATTTTTAGTCGCGAAATGATCTCGCGTAAAAACGCGTATCGCCGACCGACTAACGGAAGTGAGCATAAATCACGACGACGACGGAGAAATCTGATCGGATTAAGCGCGATACGAGGATGGATCTTTCGCTTTTCGAATAAAAGCGACTATGGATCTATACAATAAACCCATATTTGCAAAAAGAGTATGCGGGATTACGAGCTCACGTAAAAAGAGACGAAAGCGATTATAAATATCCTCGCGACGTTAATTCTCGCGTTATAATGCACTTATAATTCTGCATTAAATGTAGCGCGCAAAGCGAGCGCATTAAGCCATTACCTGCTTGAGACTTGAGTTTATAGGAAAATATATAGAGGATCCCAGAAATGCACAGATGATATTTTCAGGATAAATATTACAGGAATAGATTTTTCTATAATAAAAATATCGGAACAATGTCAGTTTTGAACTATAAACTGAAGTGTTGTAGAAAATGGAGATTTTTTCGTGAATTTAACTTGAAGAATCAAATAACAGGTTTTTAATCGAAATAAAATGTGATTTGAAATAGATTTTGTTTTTTAATTTAATATTTGGTTATTCAAGATGTTTAATGTTGAAATTTGGAAAATTATTATATATTATTATATATTAATTAAAAATTTTAACTAAAAAATAGACTCCTTTTATTATTTTTCATTCAATTTGTCCGTTCTCAAAATATCACGCTCGTATTTAGTTTTATTTCACGTATACTTTTTTCTAGTTATTATTAAAAAAAGAATTACAGATGACATAACTTAAATTATAATTTTAAATTAAGATTATTCATTTGCATATTGCAATTTGAAGGAGATGTGAGCATCGATTTGAAAAGGACAAAGACAGATCGACAGCTGTAACAAACAAATCGTTAAATAAACACTGATAAGAGGAATTGATAGAAAGGAAGAATCATGAACGAAGAATGAGAAAGCATAAGAGTTAAAAAAGAAAAGAGAAACAGATAGATAGAAAAAGAGAGTTTGCCCGAGGAGTAGTGAAGAGGAGACAGTAGATAGAAGAGAGAGGGAGAGAGGAAAACGAGGACTACAATATGGGTCAGTTATTGATTGCTCCCTAGTCGACTCTCCGTAACGCCTACCATACACCTTCACTGTTCCTATCGTGTTATCTTAGATACCAAAACTGTGGCCACTTATCATCCTTTAATATTACCAGTCCTTTTATTGCCATGCGGATTGACTGTCGCGGACTGACTTCGCAGAACTGAAATAGTATTTTTGCTAACCGACAAGCGACCCGAGTACACTCTCATTAAATTCGCGGCGAAGGCGTTGTACGGATAACGATAAAGTATGATTGCATGTTCTGTCTCGATATCTTCCTGATTCCCACATGCTGCAGAGCTCTAAGTCATACTACATCAGCGGTGCACGTTCATGTGTCGTGCAACGACTGCGGGAGTTTAGGCGACGTCTGTTCGTAACTTTCCAGCTGTCAAATCCCGAGCAAGTCATATATATCGAGAAATGCAAGAGCCGTCTCGCGCCATGCACATAATAAAATATAAACGGTATTCCGTGCGATGTAATATCGTATCTATTTACCAAAACGGAGAGACATTTCTCGAAACAATTGGATTCTAAGTAGATTCAAATTGGATTCTAAATAAGGTCATTATTTAAATAGAAAGGAATTAACTGATCTTGAATTAAATCTAACCTAATGAAAATATATTTTTTATTCTTTGAGAAATTTTTTCTAATGAATTTTATCATAGAAATTTTGTCCAAATTTCCCAATTGCAACGTTAACTACGCTAGTAACTGAATTAAAATTCTGGAAAGGTAAAGTTCAAATTAAAGAAAGATTTTACTGTTTTATTACATGTTTAAGAAACTTGCGAAAAGTCTTTCCTTCTAAATTATTTATAATATTAAAAAATCAGCAATGTTTTGATGTTTTGAATTAAAAAAAATTAATATCGACAGCAATTTAATCATAAAATTGATCATAATAATAACATAATTATGAGAAAGGAATTAAACGCATATGAGCAAATTAAGAGCGTAGATATGTATTATTAACTGAAACAATGATTCCTTACAAATTGCTAACCGATATTAAATAAATTCTTGATATTAAATAAATTCTCAAAGAAAAGCGGTCAAGGATGAACATATATGGCGTACAGTAAAGAGAAAGATTATGTAGAAATATTTCCGACCAAGAGAGAAGAATTACTTTGGTCAGAGTCACAAAAAAAAAAGAAAGGCGTAAGAGGATTAAACGTATTAATTAGTGACACCAAATGAACAGAATGAATGAACGTAGTTCCTATTCGATGACACGGTCGATGGCAAATTCCATATTAGAGAATAAAGAAAGATCCGTAATATTAGATTTATTTCCAAGTTTTTTCCATATCATTATATCATTAAGATTACTTAGCCTGCATTTATAATCATTAGATGAATTTCATATTATTATAAAAAATGAAGTATTCATCAGAATCTCCTGATAAAAATGATTCAACCTGAAAAACGCATGTTCAAAAACAAGACATTTTTAAAGATCTTAAAGACGTCTAAAAATCATTTTTAAAATATCTTATGTCTTGATTTAGGATTTTTTATTGTCTGGAAATAGTTCAAGTAGTTTTGATAGAAATCAACTGACAGTGGCCTCAGATAATTAAAAATATGGGAAGTGAAACAATTATTTTCGTAAAATATGTTAAACATTGGAACATTATACAATTGTAAAATATTTCGTAATATATTATAATAGTGAGACATTTATCGAATCTTTATTAAATATTTTTTTAAAATCAAATAAAGTTAAATTATCAATAAATTAAAATAAATAGGTTATGAATAAATGAAATAAAAAATTAACAAATTTTTTATTATAACAATATAATCAATTATTTTGTTTTTTATAAAAATTGTTGTCTGAAAAACGTTATTTGATGATAAAACATTTTTTATCTCTTTTTATACATGTATTTTTATTTATGTAAAATTAAAAAAAATTTTTAATATTCCATTTTTTATTAATGTACGTAATATTTAATCCTAATAGCACTGTAAAAAAAATAAAATGTAGATTTTCTGTTCTATTTAAAAAAATTTGGAAAGGAGGAAATAAGATAATAATTAATCATTTTTCTCTAATGGATTTTATAGGTTACTTTTTTATTTTATATAAGAGTTATAATGTAGAGTACATCTCTTTTTCCAATCATGAAATATGAATACTATGAATAGACAAAAAAATGTTTCATATATTCTAAAAATATATATATTTATAATTGTCTTAATTTTATTTCTTTGTTTCCTTATTTTTCATTAATTATCTAATCAATAAACTTAAAAAATCTAAACACTAATTTACGCCAAAATTTATAACAAAAATTAATCTTATACATAATTATTAAAAATTAATCATATATAAAATTATTAATATATATACATTATGCCTTCATGGTATTCACATTTCATTACATATTTGCATCTCTTACAAATCTTAAATTGATAATTTATATAAAATAAGTTAATAAAAACGGTTATTATTACTTTTTTTTAAGATTTGTATTAATCTATCTTAGAAAGAGAGTCCACCAAATAATGGATGTCTGCGAGATGTTATTTTTATCTATTTATTTTTTTATTATATTCGTTAAAATACATTCATAAACACATTCATAAATGTTTTTGGTGGCCATTAAAAATCATGGTTAAATATGCGGTCTATTAAAAAAAAGCTGTGAATTAGATTGACGATTTATCAAATAGCTTTTAATTATATTTATTTGAATAGTTTTTTTTTAGTTTTTTTTTAGATCACTAAATATAAATCTAATATAAAAAATTAACAAATTCAAAATAGATTTAACATAATAGATATCAAAATTTAAACAATATCCGGAGCGTTGCAAAAATTTATGCATAGAAATCTTTCATGATTTTGAAATTGTTAATTTTCGCAATTCAAATTCATATTCGGTAGTCTAAAAATCATAAATTAATAACATTATATATTATAAATATATTTTTAATATTTATAAAATATTTATAAAAATATTTATAAAAATATTTATAAAATATTTATAAAAATATTTATAAAAATTTTATAATAAATATTTATAAAAATTTTATAATAAATATTTTTTAATACTTTTCGATGACATTTATCTATAGTCAGAGAAAATATAGAAATTGTATGATATATAGTATTAACAAGGTCAAATCCTCACTTCAGATGTTAACAAAAATTATGAAAATTTGACAATATAATGGATCAAGGAAAAAACTTCCTTTTACATATATAAAAAGGTCTTTTCCCTAACTTCAAATAGTCGGGAAAAAAAGTCCTTTTATGTAAAAAGGCCTTTTCCCTAACCTAATATGGGTCGGGGGAAAAGTCCTTTTACATATGTAAAAAAGCTTTTTCCCCTAACCCAATGTAAGTTGAGGAAAGTTTTTTACATACATGTAAAAAAATTTTTCCCCGACTCATTATAAAGGACATCTTAATATATAATAAATTATTTTTTTACTGCTCAAATTTATCATGAAGATAAAATCAAAATTTATTAAAAATACATGTATACCCTCACATGCAAAAGAGTGAAAAAAATTATACTAGATATACACTCACACGCAGAAAAAATGGGCCACTAAATTTTAGGTAATATTTTTAATATCTTTAATATCTTTAAATAGCGATAAAATTCACTCAGCGAAAAATCATCGTATTTAGATGAACCATATCTCAAATTAAAGCTTGAATATTGTTCCCTTTGATAATCGTGCAGATTAAATTTGAATAACACAAAATGTAAACAACTTGAATTACACAAAATGACAACACACGCATCTGCCACATCCGCGTTGTTGATCTTGGATAACGTCGACAACTACATTGTACACGCACGCATTTACATGAAATTAAGGAGAGTTAAAATTTGAAATTCACATCTTAATTTCCTTTTGATAAAGTTTCCAATGAAAAATTTTGTGTTAAATTGATACGTCCCAAATGGTCCACCCAAATTTTTGTGTTAATTTAACATAAGATGAATATGATAGAAAGTAACACAAATATTATGTAAAAAATTAACACAAGAAGCGTTAATTAATATCTTGACACAATTTAAAACAAATTTTATTGAGATATTGATACATTTATAATATATTAAATCAACACACACATTTTATTCATTTATTTTTAGAATTTATGTTTTAAACCTACATTATTTTTACGTTATTTGTTTCTTACTTATAAATTGTGTTATTTTAACACTGAGAAATGTTAAATTTTAATTTAACACAAAATATTCAAATAACACAATCATATTATGTTAAATTAAAACTCGGATATATTAAAAATTCAACACAAAAATTTTAACAAGGATTCGTTTTGACATAAATACAAATTGTTTTTTTACTGTGTACAATATTTTATTTCTGAGTTATACTGAGTTTACAAGAAAAAGTTTTGTAACAGCGTTTCTTTAAAAACGCTATAACTTTATCAAACAAAATTCTAGAAAAATGGTCTAAATATGGATTTGTTTGGAAATCAATGTTTGAAATTACACTTTTGTACCTAGCAGCCAATTCCCTTGAGCCACGCAATAGTTTGAATAAAATATTCTTTTTTCTATGTCCGTCTTTAACGTTCATCATTTTGTGATATATTTTATATAATTCAAATTTAATCTGCACGATTATCAAGGGAAATATTCATCTCGATACGATACAGTTTAAGATATTCATCTCGATATGATAATTTTTCATCGAGTTATCGTTATTTAAAGATATTAAAAATATTTGCTAAAATTTAGTTTTTCTATATGTAAGTGTATATCTAGTATAATTTTTTCACGCTGATTTGATATCTTAATAAGATATCTTAATAAGATTTACAAAATAATATATTTCTCACACCGATATGCCGTGCAGTAGCGGAGTTATAATTATGCTGAAACTGCGTCGAGCTGTAAGACAGAAATGTAAATATAAATTATAACAATGCCAGAATAATTAACATTTGTATTATCCACACATAAAATAATTACAAATGATTAATTTGATAAGTAATAAATGAAATTAAAAATTCTAACTTACTCATTTCTTGGTTGCCGCTCGATGTTTCCTAAATGTTCTCCTCCTTTTAGATTCCATTGTTGCATTCATACAACACTTATTCGCAAAAACACGGTTAATTATGATTGCGCTTGAACAAATTATCAAAGTATGATAATTTGTGCGTGACACTTTATACAACACTTCCAATGTTAACCACGCGACATACTTTGTTAAATACATTCCGACAGATGAATAATGCGAAGGAAGTACAACTGCACGAAGCTACGATTAATTCAACACCGACAGCGATGCGTTCGAGTTGTCAATCGCGAAAACTAATTAGGCCACTAATTAGGTAGTTAATTGAAGGAAACGATCGTGTTCAATGTTTCGTTGTACCTGTCGCGATCGCATTTCGATGCGTAATGTGAACAAATTCGAGGGCACACGGAGCGGATCTGCCGACTCAAATCTCACGGTACAAGCAACATGCTCGGCCTTGTATACGCAGCAGTGCACCTATGTTGCAAAAAACAAACACCAAGGCCATATATTAATTGATCTTTTTACAATTTTGTTTTTCATTTGATGACACAAATCGACGAGTATCGTTCTATCTTTGTTGTTTACTAAAATGCCAATAAAGATAGAATAATGTTTGTGTTGATTTGTATTACTAAATGAAAAGCACTCATTAAATATTATGAATATTATGTACTTCTGTTTTTTATATTTCAAATTAATTTCAATAAATAAATTTTTTTGTTTTAATGCTCCTTGTCTAGGATTTATTAATCTTGCCTTCGGTAAAAATTAAGTAATTAATTATTTGATCGAGAGAAGTGTCTTGAATGAAAATATTGTTACTTGTATTTCAATTGTTGAGAAAATTTGTTTTGATCTGTTTGTATATATAGGGTGTCCAAAAATTCGCGCATTCGGAGTACAGAACATAATATTTTATGATAAAATAAACAACTTTTTCCTTTAGCAAAATTGCGTCCGATAAATAATTTTTGTGCTTATTTGTTAACTTCAACCTGTTTTGCAAAAACTACTTATTGGACGCAATTTTACTAAAGCAAAAAGTTATTTTTTGTGCTAAAACAAATTTTTTCCTATAGTAAAATTATATTCGATAATTTTAGCGTTTACAAATATAACTTCAACCTGCTTTTCTGCAAAAACTACTTGTAAGATACAATTTTACAATACAAAAGGAAAAAGTTATTTGTTTTAGCATAAAGTATCCTGTACTCCGAATGCGCAAATTTTTGAGACACCTTGTATATGTGTATTGTTAATAATAATTTTTTAATTGTTACGAGTTATTTACTTTTTTTAATTTGAAAATAGTTTATATTATTATTTGAAGGATAAAATTTACCTTCATTTTGATTGAAAAATTATCTGTGTAAATTAATATATTACATTCAGATTTTTATTAAGATAAAAAGAAGAATTTTTTATGATTTTAATATAAATCAATTATGATTTTGAAATAAATCATAAAAATTAGATTAAATTGTTGCAAAAATATCGCGATTTATTTCTATTCTGGCTTATTAAAATCAATTAACTGCTTTCGAGATGTAAACCGTTAAGAAGGTATAATAATAAAGTAATTTCTATAAATATTTTTCCGATTAAACGAGGATAAACTTTATTTCTTGCATGAATATTAAATTTAGTATCGTCTGAATCGAGTTATTTGAGAAAAATTAATATCAAATTACCTGCACTTATTAAATCAGTATATCAATAAAAATGATCAACATTATTATTCATTATTATGACATAAAAATGTCGAAATAAAGAACAGTATTTTATATTTTTTAATTTTAAAGCTTCCAAAATTTATTTTTGTACTTAACTTGAATACAATTTTTTATTCGTTCATTTAAGGAATAATCTTTTATTTGTTAAATTATTTCTAGAAAAATGTTACGACATTAAAAAATTATTAATGTCCATTTGATCTTTTAAACATCAATTATTAAATCGCGAAACACGAAACTTAGCCTATATCGAGATAAACTTCATGTGAATTCTTTAATTGAATTATGATGGTAAACGTGTCGTAATGAAATACAAATTGATATTTCAGATCCAAATTTGTCAAATCATATCATATTTCTAGGTTAATTTCAGTTGACTTTTTCATTAGAAACGTGCGCGTGCGCGATTATAAATATAGACTATATTAAACAATATTGAAAGAAAAAACGCTTAAAATTTTGTTGTTTCATTGATGAATAGCATTTTGAGATAATTTTGATTTTATAAGTTTTAATCTAAAGATTTTAATATTACATTTTTATTTTAATAGTGTCCAAGTTTGTCTACAATATATTTTCGCAAAAATCACGTTTGAATTTTGATGTGTATTATTTTGTTTAAAAATTTGTCCAATTATTTGCAAATACATATTTTTAATTCATGCCCGTGAAATTTTACTGATGCAATACTTAAATATTTTTCGTGTGAGTTTCTTTAAAATTATTTAATTTAATTCAAATAACATACATTCTCTCTCTCTCTCTCTCTCTCTCTCTCTCTCTCTGTCTTTATTCGACGAATTCATGACGTTGAACTTAAAATGATGAGTATATCGTCAATAAGAAACGGACTCGACATTTCCATCGAAGATACGGAAGCTTGTATTTCGCGAATCAGAATATATCTTAACACTCTGCTCTTTGAGGATAAAGATTTAAAGCGTGAGATTATTCGAAGAATTTCACGCGTTACAAAGACTACTGCGCTAGGCAAAAAACAGGATCGGAACAAAGTGGAGCACACGATGATAGTTCAACAGCTGGAAGATTCGTATCGGCCTTAGGGGCATAATATATATCGGAACGGCAAGAAATTGCTCGTTGAAAAGAAGATTCGCAATAAAAGAATCGCATACGAAAATTGCAACAATTTTTGAACAAATCGAAATATATCGTTCTCTATTGTATTATTTATAAATCAAACTTTGAATATTTGAAAATAGTCGAATTATTCAAATCTTGAGTTAATCTATTTAGCGAAATTTCGATATTCGAAGTGTTGGAATAGATTACAAAAAAGAAAAAAATTAAAATTTAAAGCGTTTAATTCAAACTATTCAAAGCATTAAATTTAAATATCTGATAGCGGATTCTATTGGACACACTCAATGCGCTGGTGTACATTAAAGCCATAGTACACAAATTGATGTAAAGATATATGTTTATTATAAATACAGAAATTGATTAAACTATAAAATACTTAAAACTAAGACACTTTATTGTATCGTTTGATAAGATATGTATTTTATTACTAGAATTTTTTTATTTTAGATTTAGATTAAATCAGTGTAGAATGGTTTTAATATCCACCAATGGTAGTATGTCCAATTGAATTCGCTATGAAA
>Ga0157364_1006603_pt1 | contig 11941 bp, 5 predicted proteins | sample AttsexASBM2_FD_111476 | JGI IMG/M metagenome (GOLD analysis project Ga0157364, IMG submission 111476) | Fungus gardens microbial communities from leaf cutter ant in Ribeirão Preto, State of São Paulo, Brazil - Atta sexdens ASBM2 | ecosystem: Host-associated > Fungi > Mycelium > Unclassified ...
ATGAGCGATAGCAATAGAAACAGAGGAATTCAACATACGGGAATGCATATGTCAATGCACATAGAAATACAGAATAAAGCAATAGCGATAAATTTCCGACGAATTGGAATTCTGTGTTTATCGCCTTATAGCCTACCAATCAGCGTTCAGGGCCCCTATTGCTGAAAAGTATCGCATACGAAAAACTAGAGAAATTCTATAGTTGCATATACTATAACAATTCCTTAATTAGCGATACTTTTGAAGAATCTGAGGATCGATTCTGTATCTTGAAATGTCTTGAAATGAGGTGAAAATTATAAAAGTGAGCGAATTTATTAGAATACTGATTATTTCATTCATTGGTCAATATAAATTTGCTCGCTTTTGTAATTTTCACCTTGTTTGAAGATACAGAATCGACCCCCAGATTTTTCATTCTGTTTATCTGTGCTATAATCTTGAAACAGATAAAAGAATATACTACAGTCTATATATGAAATCAGATTGGTTGGCATTTTTATTTCTTCAAAAATTATGCAACGAGAGGCGACAATTTAATATTATATTTAATATTATATATTGGTTATTTTTTATAACATTCCTATTATTATTCTTATCGCTGTTGCCTCGCATTGTTTAGGGCTTAAGCTAGTCACACACACTTTCCGTAAGTCCGGATCTACAATAGTTTTAAGCTTCAAACGTAAGAAATTGACCAATTGTAGTCGAACGCGAGGAGAATAATTGATTGTGATTCATCTATTCCTTATGGCTTAAGGCTTAAAAATCTTTTGTAAATTTGGTACAGTAAACATAACATAGGTTTTCGATCAATCACATTGCTCGATTCGTCCGTAATCGTAACAATCGAGAAATGCGATTGGTCGAAAACCTTAGGGTAAAATCACACGGTGCGGAAAACGATTGCAAAATAGAAAATGCGTCATAGAAGCAACCAATCAGCGTTCTTCTGCGTTATTCCGCATATAATAGCGCTAATTGGTTGTTTCAATAACGCATTCTCTATTCCGCAACCCTTTTCTGCACCGTGTGATTTTATCTTTACTGTTAGGGGCTCCGCACAATAAAAGGAACAGAAAGTAGAGAGTAAGAATTTCAATCCATCAGAAATCATATATTGTAGAATTATATACAACATTTCTGATAGGTTGAAATTCTTATTCTCTGTTCTCTGTTCCTTTTATTGTGCGGAGCCCCTTAATATTTTCTTATAGCATTTTTTCTTGGGATACAGCCTCAGCATCTGAGCACAAGAATTGTCGTAACATTTACTTAGACTTAAATTGTAGACGTAAGTAACGCACAAGCTGTATGACGTATAACTTATTACCGTGTCTTCAAGAGACGATAATAAATCGTACGCCAAAGCTTGTGTGTTATTTATGTTTACAACTTAAGTCTCTAATTAACCCCCACACCGCATCAGTTGTTGTTTCTTTCTCCATGGACGCAAAAAGTGCTACACTATACTAGAGTGGTGCACATCATGATGTACACTACATCATTATTGCGCTAAAATCCTGTTCTTACTTGACTTCCATTTTCAAATTTTATATCAAATTAAATATCACATTGACTCTGCACTGTCTTTTTGAAACGGTGTAGCGAAATCCCACTTCGTGCATAAAATTTGCACTACACCGTTGCCATGGAAACATGGTACATCGAACGAGTTTTTCGCTTACCACCAGCCATGGAACACGAGGTCTATTTTTTATTGTTGCACTTTCTGAACTGATACACACAGTGCAATAAATTGAAATGAAACAAATATACGTTTGTTTCACTTTAACTTATTGCACCGGTTCAGAGTGCAGCAATAAAAGACCTACACTGTCTAAGTGTTGCACTGGTGGGCGATAGTTTAGCCAAGAGAAAACGTTATTAGAATTTCGTTGAAACGTAATTCTTTGGCTTCTATATTCTATAACTCTTAAGTGTCGATATCATTATATTGTAATTGCACAATTTTTTAAACATCTTTTTAATACCTGTGCAACGATAGCGGACCGACATTAAGAATTACTGAATAGGAATTTGTCAGATCTATTGTTTCTAGTTATAGGTTATAGCATATTATTATTCGTATTATTACCTATTTTCGCAATGCAAGATCTTTGCAAGATTCAAAATGCAAGATACACAATTATTTTTATTTTTCACTCGATGCACCTCCTTGCATTCCTGTAATCAAGGTACATGCTATTTTCAATTTTTTTTTAAGAAAGCAAGCAGAAAAAAAGGGACAAAATATAAAAAATCCAAACAAAATAAGTTTATATTATCTTTCATTTTAAGAATTGAGACTGCAAATGGCATAGCTAAGGGAAATATATGTTATTAGAATATATTAGCTTATTCTAACATTTATGTTATTATTAATCTTAATATTATATTACACATTTTTTATAAATTTATTATTATATTATGAATTTATTTTTATCTCAGTTTTATAAATATTATAGTTTTATCATCGAGTTCATTCTGTCACATAAATTTTATACAATTCTATTTATAAATTATTTGTATGCGAATCAGTTTACAAATTATAGCAATAAGATGTTTTAATAAAATATGTTTTTGTTTTTTTTGTGAACCTTTCCAACAAGAGACACAGTGACCATTTCATCTTTTTTTAATATTAACAAATGATAAGAATGTAATAATTAATTATGCTATACTGTCATCTGTTTTTCTTGTTAGAAAGCAATCAAAATCGTTCTCTAGTAAGATCCTATGATTATGTAACAAGATATATATTTTGACTGCAACTTTCATTTCAGATATGACATAAGATAAGGAGAAAGAATAACTAATAAGAAAATTTTATTGAGTGAATTTTAAAAACTACAACTTGTACATACAAAATAAAAGTGATTTGCAGTTACAGTTTAAATTAGTTTATTTATGCAAAGATGGAGAAGAAAGAAAAAAATTTTTCTTTAAAGCAATCACAAACATTGCAAGACAAGAATGATAAGAATACTGATTTGTCATCTAATATTTCAATATTGTTCGAAAAGCATTTTGCTATCTCAAATGTACAACAAGATACACAAATGTATGTATTACCCGAGGTAGGATCTATGTTTACAGAACCACCATGGCGGCTGAATAAATTACAAAAGATAAAAAGAGATTTGAATGAGGTGAAGAGTCGTCTGAACAATTTTAATCTCAGTAAATGGCAGCAGCACACAAATCGGATGAATGAAGCTGGTGAAATTATACCTATGGTAAGAGAAAATATACAGGCAGAACTTGTGACTCAAGCCTGGTGTAAATTCTATGAAATTGCTAGCAATTTTTCTCTGGTGCCATTGAATGAAATTTACCAGGAAGTGGACGGTAAAAATTTCAAGTCCGTTCATCTTTGCGAAGCGCCAGGTGCATTCGTGACTGCTCTGAATCACTGGCTGAAGACAAATGCATCTGATGTTCAGTGGAATTGGCTAGCCACCACTTTGAATCCTTACTGTGAAGGAAATTCGTACGATAGTATGGTCGCAGATGATAGATTTATTAGACACACTCTGAAACATTGGTGCTTTGGTGCTGATAACACAGGCGATATTATGAATTTGAAAAACTTGGACACTCTGATGAAGAAATCTGAATCCCTGGATGGCAAGGAACGGATTCTGCTGGTTACTGCGGATGGCAGCATAGATTGTATGAACATGCCTGGAGAGCAGGAGACGGCAGTGGCACAATTGCACTTTTGTGAAACGGTGGCCTGCTTGCATCTTCTGCAAAAAGGTGGTAACTTTTTACTGAAGCTCTTCACTCTGTTTGAGCACCAGTCTGTGTGTTTGATGTATCTATTGTCTTGCGCCTTCCAACAGGTCAGCGTAACGAAACCAGCAAGCAGTAAAGGAGGAAACTCAGAAATGTATGTTGTTTGTATGAATTTCAAGGGCAAAGATTATATAGCACCATATTTATGTACACTTAAATATTACTATGACAATGTGCCACCTGTGAATGCGATGTTTAACCTGCGGGATATTCCGGATGGTTTTTTACGGAGGATTGAGCAATGCTGCAAATTTTTCAAGTTTCATCAATGTAGGATCATAGAGGATAACATAAGAACGTTTTACAAGAGAGATAATTTTTATAAGCATCTTTCGACATCATTTGTCAAACGAATGATCAGTATCAAATATCTCGAAGATTACAGATTAAGAAAAATAGATCCTGCAGATAAAATAGTCGGCCGGGAGATAATTGAAAAAAATAACAATCAATTTATGAATAAAAAATTGCACATTGATTCGTACAATGAGCGTTGTAAGAGTCAAGATTTAGAGCCGCAAGAGCGTTTGTTGCAAGTATGGAATAACACGAAAGAAATTGAATGGCCATCAGAAAAATTTTACGTTGTAAGCAAATTTTTCAATTATGTTTCTAAAATGTCTTTAAGTTATAAAAAACATACATATCATGTAGCTTTACAATTCAAGAAATTTCGATTCTTATAAAATTCTATTGTATTCGAGATTGACAAATTAAAGTTAAAAAAAGATTAATAAAATATTTTAATTTATAGTACATCTGAGATAAAATCATGAATATACATTATTTATAATATGGTTATTTTACATTTGTAGTGGAATCTACAGGCATTACCAGAAGCTTTAGAGATACAAACAGGAAAGTTATTTAACAAAATATGTAGTTCACGCTTTTGCGACTCGAAAATTGTGCAAATATTGGACAAAATTGATGACGTAATGCAAGATATGCACATCACCGTCTGCTTTCCACCAGCAGAAATTACGACAGAATTCGTATCACAAATTGATCCAAGCTATGAGATATTAAGCTTCCAATTCATTCAAAATTACGACAGTCATCGAATAATTGCCGAAATTTATGATCGATTAGAGAAGCTCGAATCAGAAAAAACACTTGTTTTAATTGGTTACTCTTTGTTAACGCAGTTAAATATTGGTCTTCTATATCTTTTAGGAAATTCTTTTAATAAGATTATTGTTGAGATTCATGATAATGAAGGCTATCGACTTAAATTGGAGAACTATCGACGCAATGAGAAAGTATTGAAATATTTAGATGAAATTCTGATCGCATCACATAATGCGTGTAAACAAAATATGGCAGTTTGGTCGATAATACCTATAACAGTTTTATATGGTAAGATTTATGAATACATATGTACATGAAGAAAAAAGATATTGTTTTTATTTTCATTTTGATAATATATTTTGTACAATTATATCTTCATTAAGTTGTATATAAAATATTTAATAATAAGTATATTTTGATCAACACAAAAAGAATATATTTTTTATTAAAAATTAAAGTAATTTTTTTTTCTTTATCTGCACTTGATATACACACAATTTCTTTTAAAAGAGATTGATATATACGTATATTAGAATGGTTATTTTAACAATTTTTGAAATTTAATAGGGATACCTTCTAAAGTGATTTAATATCTCAAAAAATAACATCACATTTTTTAAGCAATTTTAATCCGTATCACAGGGGCACAGGTTAGGGCGGAAAAATATCTTTGTGAACAAAATTCGGCCAATGCTCTAATTTTTAACCAATTTATTTTAAAGTTTTTTTAAAATTGCTCAAAATTGAATGAGCTAAAAATCTATTTTGTGTAAATTTTGATTATGATCCAAAGTAAAAATTGCCGATCCAATGAAATGAGCAGAAAAAAGTATATGATAACGAATATTGAATCGGTCATGGTGGAATCAGAAAGAAGCATTCCGAAGGATGCGTAATAAACAGTGACATACCTATAGCATTTGATTCGCCCCTTTCTTCCTCCATCATACGCAATGCTTCATCTTTCTGATTTCATCATGGGATCGGCAATTTTTAATTTGAATCATAATCAAAATGGGCTTATAGCTCATTCAATTTCGAGCACATTAAACAAAAATTAAAAAAAAATTTTTAAATTGGTTAAAAATTAGAGTCTCGGTCGAATTTTTCCGTCCATTGTATGGAGCCTTGAAATTCAATATTGCTTTTAAACGGGAATTTTTTATTGTCTTGATAGCTGATAGCTATCAATATTCCTAAACTTCATGAAAATAAAGTTTCAGAGACAATTGGCAACATTACAGGGGAATTCATTGTGATGACAGTTGACAACTGTCTGAATAAAAAATACATAATATATCATATATTAAGATAATTATACAGAATCTTCCCGAATTCTGATATTTTTCAGCTGCAATGTTGATAATAATCTTTGTTTTAGCTATCAAAAGATTATTTAAAAAAAAATTTTCATTTAAAAGCCATATTAAATTTCAAGATCCCGTACAGTGAGCGGAAAGATTCGGCCGATATTCTAATTCTTAAGCGATTTTAAGGTTTTTTTTTGCTCGGAATTGAATAAGCTATAAGTCCATTTTGTATAAATTTTGATTATGATTAAAATTAAAAATTGCCGATTCTGTATTCGTTATCGTAATTTTAGTTTTTTTTTTGCTCACTTCATTGGAGCAATTTTTACTTTGGATCGTAAGCAAATTTATACAAAATGGGTTTTTAGTTCTTAATTTAGCTTTTAATTTCGAGCAAATTAAAAAAAAACTTTAAAATTTATTAAAAATTAGAGCGTCGGCCGAATTTTGTCCTCAAAGGTGTTCTTTTCCGCCTATTCGTATGCCCCAATGGCACTGATTAAAATTGTTCAAAAAAATCTGAAAAAAATCTGGTGTTATTTTTTTAGATATTGATCCATTTTAGGGAGTGTCTCGCTTAAATTTCAAAAATTGTCAAAAATTGTTCAAAAATAATCACCCTAATATGTATATAATAAAGAAAGGTGTTAAAAAGAGGTTGACTTTTGCCTAAAAAGGTGCGTGTAAAAAAAAGTATTTTTTTACAGATTTTGATTTAGATACGAAATTATTAATAAATTTTTATTTTGAGGAACTTTTTGAAAATTAAACACGAGCATGGTTGGTGTATTTATTCAAATTTCAATATTCTTGCTCAATTTTCGAGGTGTTCTTCGAATACCACGAACTTTATGGTAAAAAAAAGTCAAAATCTATTAAAAAACATATTCCTTTTATTTACATCTTTTGAATAAAAATTAGTTTTTTTTTAACATCCTTCTTTGAATTGAATATCTATGTCCATATTCATAATCAGGCCTTATATTTAAAGCTTCCTTAAATATAATAATTTATTTGTTTCAGATGCTTTATGAATTATTTTATTGATTACTAAGCATCTAAAGATAAAGAGCACAGCGAAATAAGCATGTGAAATTGGCCTCGGTCCAATCGAGCTCAAATTAGTGTCATTAGTTGGAACTCTTGAGATATAAAATTTCCTCATAAAATCAACTTTGAAATTGCATTTTTTTGAAAGTTATGAAGGGGGAAAGCGAAATAAGAAGTAACTTTTCTCGAAAACGATCGAATTTATTGAAAAATATATATGTTGTAAACATTGTTTAGGAAATAAGTTTAAGAAAATTTTTTGCAATTTTTGTGATTAAAAAAATAGCTAAAAATTTAAATTTAAAAAATAGTTGTTTAAAAAATTTTCAAATTCTTTATGAATTTATTTTTGATATTTTTAGATTTCTATATTTTAACGAAAAAGTTTCTAGATTGTCTACTTTGACATGTATTGTTTCCAAATCGATCGGAGAGATGGAACATAGTAAAAAATGATAATTATATTCCGCCTTTTTAATATGAGTCTCTTCGCTTCTCGCGTTATCTATTCACATCAGGGTGCTTTTTTTAATGTGAGTCTCCTCGCTTGTCATGTTATCTATTTAGGCGTGAGAAGCGAGGAGACTTGACATTAAAAAAAACTTCGATGTGAATAAATAATGTGAAAGGTGAGGATACTCACGTTAAAAAAGCATCTCGATGTAAATAGATAATCGTCCGCGCTGTACGCCGCAGTCACTTAGCCCACGTGGCATTGCATGCATAATTGTTATTTTTAACCATGTTCTATCCCTCCGATCGATTTGGAAAAAATATGTGTTAAAGTTTACAATTTAAAAATATTTTCGTAAAAATATAGAAGTGGTATTTCTAAAAAAAAAATTTATAAAGAATTCGAAAATTTTTTAAACACAAAAATTTTTTTTAATCACAAAAATTGCAAAAAATTTTCTTAAACTTTAACAATGTTTACAACATATATATTTTTCAATAAATTCAGTCCAGTCGTTTTTCGAGAAAAATCTTATTTCACTTTTTAGTGAACTCTATAACTCCCCAAAAAATGCAATTTCAAGACTGATTTTTGGGATAAGTTTTATATCTTAAGGGTAATGATATTAATTTGAACTCGATTCATGCGAGGACCGATTTCATATGCTTTCGCTACATTCTAGGTCTAACTATGAATATGGATATTAGTCTTCTTTTAAGACTCATAATATCTATAACTCCGTAATTCGATAAGGATAAAATTTTTTTATCAACGGAAAATCATTTCGGTCTTGAATAAAGAATATTGTCATTCGCATAATGCACTTATTATTGTATTTTTAGTAGATCTTTGACAACACATTTTTTTTCTAGAATACACCAAATTCCCTATGATGATGCTACTTAATCATCTGATGATCAAATTATACACTCGTCACGTTATCAATATGATGCTTGATAAAAAACTATAGCAGTATGGAACTTATATATTAATATGATTGTGTGTACAATTATAAATAATTATATGTACGTAATTACAAGCATACACGATAAATATGAATTTGTAAATATTGTCTCTTGTAGATAATATATGCATAAATAACATTTTGTAAAATAGATATTGTAAATAAAATTATAAATAGGAAATAAACTATATGAGAAAGTATATAATGATAATAAAACGAAAATGGTAATTATTTGTAATTATTAGAGATTATAAGAGTTTTTGTACAGAAAAAGAATCGTATATTTTACTTTTATTTTTATATAATTTTAATTTCTTTTCTCTATATTTCTGTTTAATCAATTATGATGTTAATCAATTATGATATCAATTCTGCTTTAGTTTAAATTTTATTTTCTAATAATTTTAAGCGGCAATAATTTAATCGTGTTATTTACTGATAAATAACAAATTAATAAATACTTCAAACTTTTTTAATATTTCACTTCAAACTTGTTTTATAGCAAGTAGGATATTCCATGTTTGGAATTTAATACACAGAACAGTGATCAAGATTGCTAAAAAGGGACATTTTCATGGATTATTCATAAATAAATAATTTTTTTTCGAATTTGACAAGGTATATTAAATATATCAGAATTCCTTGTTGGTCGAATTTTTTCTTGGTAAATCAATCAAAATTTTTTGTTGATTATATGATGCCTTCTAAAATTCACAAATTAAGGGAATATATTTTTTTTCGTTAACTATATCTGCAGAATTTTTTTTGATCAAATAATGTTTTCCCGTTAAATATTTATATTTCATAATGCATTATTTATCTTTATTGTTCATCGAGTAAATAAGGATGATACATTATGATCATCATGTGTGATCATCATGTATTGTTTTATTTACATTGTTTTATTTACAAAGTAATATTTATCTAGAAATTCGAATTAACCTACTGTAGCAACAATCTTCAAAACTTCTTATATTACTCAAAATTGACAGAGAAAAGAAGACATTTTCTCGTTAGCCATGACACATATCACTTTATTCCATTTTACTACAGCGTACGACATGTTCGACATAAACAATGCAATATATTATTGCATTGTTGTAATTATATATTAATCCAACTTATGTCGATTGGCACAATAACCAAACTGCTAAAGTATGTTGAGATTAATGTTAATTAAATTCTGGTAATGTCTAATTCATATGTCTAATAAACATAGTAGTTTATTAAGTCCATCTAAAAAACATTAAATCTTTATAATATAATATAATGTAATCCATTTATTATAATGTAATATATAATATAATCCTTTATATAATACCTATAATATAATACAATACAATTTATCAAACATTCTAATTATAAAATCTCGAATGTGTTGTAATAACCAGAAATTCTGTTTGATTAATCAAAATGCATTTGTTTACATTTTTCATATCAAACCATAATAAAGACATTTTTTTAAATGCATTACTGCGAGAAGGTTTACATATCTGTATCAAAATTATTAAGACGCTTAAAGCTGTACAATTGGAAAAAATATGTTTTCATTAAACTTGATACATTAAATGCCAAATCTATTTTGTTTTATTTTCCGTTTACACCACATAATATCATCCAGGCAACTGGAGACACTAAAAGAAATTCACGCGCTTATATTTATATTCTTCACTTATTATTTTTAATTCCTTAAGAACTGATCCCAAACGAAACGTTTAGCACATCGCTAAATGAAATGTTCTCGATACGCAGGGATCGGCGCAGCGGCGTAGCCTAAATAAAAAATCGAGCATCGATCCGTAGGGATCGGCGTGGCGTAAACGGAAAGTCTGGTGCTGTTCCGTAGGGACCAGTATGGTATATTTAATGTGTTAATGAAAATAATTTCGTTAAATTGAGAAAAATAAAGACGAGTAAAGAAATTTGATCTAAAACATTCTCATACACAGAAACTTGCAGTAACATTGCAAAAATATTGCAATATTGCAAATTGCATTAATATCGCTGCAACATTGTAGGTATTAAGAATTGTAATATATAATACATATTTTACAAATCTTACAGCATTATTATAGAGACATTAAAAGATATTTTAGCTTTTAAGTATAATGAACTGCTGTCACAGATGTGTAGAAACAAATGTCAATTACACGTTATATGATTGTTAATTACTTCCATTAATTTATGGCTTCTGCATACTAGACGCGGGGATTACATGACAATTTCCATAAAAAAAGAGGAGATAATGTTGTGACGAAAATATCCTAGTCAACACAATTTAATTTTTATGGATTGATGACATTGTGTAAGTAGTGTATTAGAGAGTGTATTTGAGAGTAGTCTTTTTGACATATCTGATATGTGCCTATACATAAAGTACATAAAATAAGATAAGAGGTTCCGCATAATAAAAGAAACAGGGAACAGAGAAAAGAATAAGAATTTCAATCTATTCTAAACACAAAGTGTTTAACTAAAGTCGACTATAAGTTGATTGGAGAAGTCAAAAGTCGACTTCAAAGTCAGTCCGAATGTTGACTAATAGTCGATTGAAAGTCGACTAAAGAAGTCAAGAGTCGACTTTTTAATCAAATCTGAATGTCAATTAATAGTCGACTATTGTCTTGAAAATAAATCGACTATTATTGATCCAGTTAAAATGATCGAATAATCAACTTTTGATTAATAATGTTCCACTTCTTTGTTAAGTTATTGGACATTGATGATTGAAAGATATTTTATAGTCATTAAAATAACACAGAAGTAGAAACATTAACTATCCAGAAATTGACTATTCGTTAACTTATTATCAATTTTGGTTAGCTGGAAAGTTTTATTATAATAAATTTTATTTTCCAGAGAAGCACAATATACTCATATAAACTTTTATTGTCATATAAAACAACATAATTATATTCATTATACAGGAATGAACATTTTGAAGAAATTTATATAATAAATGTTTTAATACAATTATTAGCGATTATTGTTCTATAATAAATTACCCAAGCACGTTTTTGGAAATGTTCATGCGAATAAAATAGAATTATTATACGCAGGTATAAAAACAAATAAAAAACAGGATAATGCGATGATGTAATATAAAATATACATTTTCCTATATATACATATATTTTCTCATTCATAAGAAGCTTTTATAAGCGATCAAAGTTAATGTTGGGATAAATATATATATATATATATATATATATATATATATATATATTGTATGTACAAAAAATTTGTGAGATATATATTTGATACAAAACAAATAACAATATAAATTTTATA
>Ga0157364_1006605_pt1 | contig 11940 bp, 6 predicted proteins | sample AttsexASBM2_FD_111476 | JGI IMG/M metagenome (GOLD analysis project Ga0157364, IMG submission 111476) | Fungus gardens microbial communities from leaf cutter ant in Ribeirão Preto, State of São Paulo, Brazil - Atta sexdens ASBM2 | ecosystem: Host-associated > Fungi > Mycelium > Unclassified ...
ATTTATATATGATACAACTCTAGGAGGATTATGATCATTTGATGCATTTCTAGAAAATGTAAGCTAGTTAGAGTGGTTTGATACTCCTACCAAATACTCTTCTTTTTTGCTTGATGAACTTAGAATAGAACAAATGATCAGCCATAATAATTCTTGGATAAAGATTATATCAAAATCTTTCTGTGTTTCTAGAATAGTGTTAGTAAGCAAGTTGTTCTTGTGAACATTTTACAAAAAGATTTTGATGTTAGTACAAATTATGCTTAACTGCTGCTTATGTTTAAGCAAATTGATTGTCTTCTAATGTTTCCAAGTTCTTGATATTTCTTAAAGTGCTACTTCCTATTGAAACAATGTTTCTAGAAAGGACATACATTTGAATCAGCTTGATGTTTGCCTTTGCAATTCAGACATTTGAATGTGTAAGTACACAGCTTACCCTGTTTCATTTTAAGTCTCAGTGGATTGGTTTTGAATTTGGCCTTGCAACAATAAGCAAATTGTTGATAGTACTTGGTTTTGTGAAGACTATTGCACTTGATGCACTTTGATCCTTACGCTCAGCATGAGAATGTTGTATGTCTCCATTTCCAGCAATTTTTGCATTGTGGAATGTCTGGATTTATATTTGCACCTCGAATGGTAGTGATATAGTTTTCTACATTGAAACATCTATTAATTAGTCTCTTTGACTTACTTCCACTCTGGACATCCTAGATATCCAACCAGATGATTGCTATATCCAATTTTGGCAATACTTTGATAATCCTTGGTCTTGAATTAACCATGATATTGTTGAAAATGTGATTGTTTCTTATGATTGTTTTAATAGCATCTACTATCATAGATGTGTTAGTGTTCTCTAGAAGATATAGAATACCTATAATCTTCAAGTATGATTTTGATTGTGGTAATTGAGAAGTTTTAATGTTGTCTAAGTCAATTTGGTTAGTGTTCTTTACATATCTCTTGATTGTTTGTGAATCAAGAGATGCAGCAACTTTATTGGTAATGATAGTGACGCCAGCCTGATCCATACATACAAAATTGGCCATGACATCTGATTTGATGTTTTTCAATACTCTGTTAAGGTTGGTGATATGTTTGTTTGAGGATTTCATGAACCTAGCTTTGTTTTCATTGCTCATTAGAATGATCACCTGTTTTCTGGATAGTCCCTTTGTCATCATATTCACTTTGGGCTTTGGTTTCCCAATACTATTGATAATCTTGTGAATATTGTCAATTTTGCTTGCCTGTAATTTAGGAAATATCTTCTTAATTTTCAGAATTTCACTATTTGTTGGTACTGAGGCTTGAGCATATGATTTACTGCTGTCTTTATTTTCTGTTGGTTTTGTGCTTTTCTTAAAGAATTTGGAAATTTCTTTAACTATTTTAGGGAATTTTACAGGGATCAGTAGCAGAAGTTTTGTAAAACTCACTGGTTTATCAGTTGGGTTATCATCTTTGGAGGGATTTTTGGTTTTCTGGATTTTTGTCATGAATTTGGATGCTACTTGTTGTCTAAATGTCCTATTGTCTTTGTTAGTGACAAGAGCATTCCACCCTGATTTGTATATTGCTGAAATGAAGTTTCAGGCTATTTCACTTATGCTATTGAGATCTTATTTGTTATCAGCTTTAGTGTGATCTATACTCTTGTGTTTGATATAGTTAGTGATACAGCAAAGGGACTCTTTGATATTTTTAGAATCCAATAGAAGATGTTCAAGTGAACTATATAGTAAAATGGGGTGAAAAATACTGTTCCATGAGTCTTGCTCAGTTGTCTAATTAACATTATATGGTAATTGAATGTCAATAGTCTCCTGCAGAGGACATGTATTAGTAGTGCTATTAGCCACACCCTCATCTTGTGGTTCAGGCACATTGTTGAGGGCTGGTGTTTCATTTTGTACATGTTGAGATCTCTTCTGTGAGCTATTTTCAGTTGCCAATCTGACCAACTTACCTGTTTGTTTGTTATTTGATACATAAGATAGCTGAAAGCTATTGATTGGTTCTTGAATGTCTTCATCCAAAAAGTTGCTCTGAATCTCCATTCTTTGGTGATATAGAGTAGAAGATACAGTTGAGTGAGTAGATGACTTTTTTGAGCTGACTTTGCTGAAGGAAGTAGACCTTCCTCTGATAATGTTGGTATTGATGTCCATATCCATATTGGATGGGAATTAAGCTATTTGAAGAGGTTGTATATTGATAGCTGAAGTGGAAAACAATTTATTTGCTAATTCTCTTATAGGCACTACCATACAAGATGGTGGTAAGAGAGAAAGAAGTAATGGAGGTGATGAGTCAACAGTTTATTGTTGATGATAAACTAGAATGGAAAAAAGCCCAGAATATAGATAAGAAAGCAAATACTTCACTAATAAATAACACTATACCTAATATTAATCCATTTTTGACTTCTTTTGTATGATGACCTAAGTATGTCAATTATCCATGACTTTTCAGTAATGGCTGAACTATATTTTAATCAATAGGTTTACTATCTATAATGTATTAAATTTTAATATATAGTTTCTGAGAAGCTTACTAAGATAATTATATGTCTGATGGTTTCTTGCTGATTGACCATTGTATTATCTTTAATTTTTTGACTACTATATTGATATAATGATGAGTACTTAAAGTTTTAGGAGTTTCCAGCATATAGTCAAATTTATAGAAGGTACTATAGGTTTTACATACTGTTGTAAGGAGTTACTGCTGTTTTTAAGAATAAAACTGTTATCCTTCTTCTTTAAGAGCCCAAAAGAAACAAAAAAGAACTGGATGGTTAATTATAATTATTCATTTTATATGCTATTGCTCTAATTTTTAGTCTCTCAGTGAGGTTATCACAACAAGTGAATAATGGTTCTAAGATTGAATGTGGAATTTTCAGGATAGAAGTTAAATTTCATAAGATGTAGAAAGAACAGACAGCAGGGTACACTGGAGTTTGGTATGGGCAGCAGGCCTACTGAATAGAGGTGCAGAATTTGAACCTACAACCTTAACAGCAGGGAAAAGGTAAGGTATAACCAATGTAGCAAGGAGAATTTACTACTACATTATTGTACTCCCTATGTGGATCTAGTAGATGGTGTAGCACTACAAGGATACTTCCTTAGTCTCATTCTAGTCACTAATAAATCTTGCTTTTTCAAACACTAGTTTACAGGAACTTTATAACATAAGACTGAAACTAACTTGACTTCTTTGACACTATATGTGCCAACACCTCTAGCTTTCCAAAATAATATCCACTTAAGTCATCATTACCTTCCTCTCAACTATCTTCATGCTATTGTGTGGACAGACCATTAGAAGTCACTAGAAAGCCTTAAACAAAGACTAGAAGGAAACTATTGCAGAAAGCACACAGGAAATATTCAAGGCTATGAAAAGGAACTGAAACTAAGGAATCAGCTAAAAGCAGAACCCCCAAATATCATGGTACACTTGAACTCTAGTATTTTATCTTGATTTTGTTTTCTTTTCTCTATTTTTTTTTTATTTGATTTTTAATTTTGTTTTCTTTTTGTTTTCTTTTTCTTGGATGATGAAGAGGCACATGATTGTGGTCACATGACATGTCACATGATGTGAAGTCATAGACCTAGACTTTGGAAGAAGAAACTAGAGGGATGACATCAGGGTACATGTATACGACATAGTGTCCTTATGGAAGACATGAGGTTGAAGCATGGTAAAAGCATAGACATTAGGGTAGGGTTATTTATTGTTAGCATGGACCATGAAACTCTTGTATAAATAGTATAGGAATGCAGCAGAGACTCCTTGTCAAGTTCTGTTGTGATCTTCAAGTTATAAAGTATCAGTATTTAAGATGACTAGATACTATGTAATTCCTTATTCTGAGAATTAACTAAAACTAGCACTACTTTTCTGGTATTAGCAATAACATACCTTATCACCTTCCAGTAGTTGTCTACCTTCTAAAAGTTCCCAGTTATGATCCAAAATATGCAACCAGTATGACTTATAGAGATGTAGCACATATGCTGAAGCCAAAAATTGTCTCACTCTGACTTTCACATTCTTGGATAATACATTTTACTTGGTTCTTGATATACAAGATATCTTTTCATATCTCAGATAATGAGGTGTAGACTGCATTCAACAGGACTAGAGAACATGACTTACTAGTCAAGGACTCCAATTCAATAAATATTGATATGATAAGAAAGCAAGATATTTATTTTAACTGCAAAGAAAAAGAACATATTGCAGCTTGATATTCCAAACCAAGAGAGTCTAGCAAGTACTTCAGAAGAAAGCTTGAAATAGAAAAGTCAGTAAACAAGATAACAGAGGAGAAACTAAGAAAATTCATGAAGAGACAATTCAAGAATTTTAGGATTGACAGGAAGTAAGCATCCACTTACCTATCAAAACTATAGAATCAAAGCTACAAATCAATAAACTAGTTAATAATGGGAGCTTGATCTATTTGGGTACCAGACACTTTGAAAGAAGTAAAGGATACTCAGCAAAATAAATAACAAGAAGAATTAAAGAAAATGAGTCCAAGGCAGTGAAAATACTTAAGACCTGGACTCATCTTTTTCAAAAAGATGACTGTTCAACAACTTCAGTCCAGGAACTGAACTGACTAACAGACTCAAATGTTATTCCAGCCCTAAAGATAGTCAAAATCAAAAAACAGCAATTAGACATTAAGATTCAGCTTACAACTCTCAATACTATAGAAGAGTTCACTATAGAAGAGTTTACTCTGACAGCATTGATTAACTCAGGATGTACAAACTTATGTATAAACTGAACATTTATAAAAAAGAAGAAGATTAACACACAAAAATATGAGAACCCCATTTCATGCTACAATGCAAATAGTTTCTGAAATCAAGCTGGAACAATTACAAATTTTGTAAAAGTAAAACTCAATATAGGAGATCACTTGGAAGAAATTCATCTAACAGTAGTGGAACTAGAGAAGACAAGCCTATTTCTGGGATATGATTGGCTCTAGAAGTACAATCCAGTCATCAACTAGAGCAAGTTTACACTATCATTCAAAAGATGTTTTTTTTATGGTAGAAGAATGTTTTATAATAGAGAACCAGAAACAGAAGAAAAAGAAGCAGAAGAGCAAGAAGAACAAATCCTACTAGTAAATATGGGAGAGGAAATAGTAGGAAGGCAGAAGAATCACCAAGGAGTAAGCTTTGAAGAATGGGTGCCAAAAGAATACTGGAAATACTGTGATACTATTTTTGACAAGAAAACATTTGATAAGCTCCCTTTGCAAAGACTATGGGATTATGCAATTGAAATCATTCCAGGAGCCTCACTAAGACTGTAAGGTTTATCTATTAATAACCAAGGAATAACAAGAACTCAATAAACTTCTTGAAGAGCATCTAAAATCAGAAAGGATCTAACATTCAAAATCCCTATATGCAGCATCATTCTTTTTTGTGAAGAAAAAAGATGACTCATTATAGTTCAAGATTACCAAAGACTAAACAAAGTCACAGTAAAGAACAAATATACCTTACCCTTGATTCAGAAACTGGTCAACAAAATTAAACAAGCTAATTACTTTACCAAGCTTGACATTTGATGGGAATACAACAACATTAGGATAAGAGAAGGGTATGAGTGGAAAGCAGCTTTTAGAACTAATAGAAAGCTATTTGAGCCACTAGTGATGTATTTCAGACTGTATAATTCTCCAGCAACCTTTCAGCTGATAATGGACTCTCTTTTATAAGAACTTATAAACACAGGAAAGGTTGTAGTATATATGGATAACATTCTTATCTTTACCAAAAATGTAAAAGAGCACTGCAACATTATTGGTCAAGTACTTGCAATCCTAGAGAAAAACAAATTGACCTTACAATCAAAGAAATGTTTATTTCACTAGACAAAAATTGACTATCTGGGCATCATAATCTCTAAAGGCAGTGTTGAAGTCAACCCAACCAAGATAAAAGGAATATCAGAATGGCCAAAACCTAAGGATAAGTGAGAAGTCTGACAATTTTTAGAATTCTACAAATTTTACAGACATTTTATCAAAGGATTTTTTTACACAGCCAAACCACTCACAAAGATGACTGGAAAGAAGAAATGTAGGTGGGGAGTAGAAGAACAAGGGGCATTTAGAAAGCTGAAGAGATTGTTGACAATAGTTCTAATATTAGCAGTTCTGAATAATGGTTATAAGTTTTGAATAGAAGTTGATGTTTTAGGATGTACAGTTGGAAGAGTCTTATCTCAACAACAAAGCAATGACTTCTGTCAACCAGTTACTTATATATCTCAAGCTTTAAATGAAACTGAAAGAAATCATAAGATCTATAATCAGAAATTATTAGCAATTATAACAGAACTCAGACAATGGTGACATTATCTGGCAGACTCCAAGTTCAAGCTATAGTCAGACTACAAGAACCTTGAATATTTTAAGAAGTCTCAAAATCTAAACTGGTGACAAGCCTGATGGTTTTTAGAGATTCGAGATTATGACTTGTCATTAGGGTAGGGCTAAAGAAGTGTAGTATGGACTAACAGTAGTTCATATATAAGGTAGACAACTTGTACTTAGGAACTCTATTGAGTTCTCTTGTGTTACTCAATACAAGAGTATGTCTTTCACTTTACACAGAGCTTAAGTCATAACAGAGATGATAAAGTAGAGGACAGACAAGTCTAAAAGAGAGGCCATCAAGTATAAAGAAGAAGATCTAATATAAGTGGATAGTTCAAACATCAGTTTGAATTCTCTAGCTAAGAAGCTAGTCTTTAAGAGAGTAAGACTATTCCAAGTGATCAAGAAGGTGAGACTCTCAGCATATGAGCTCCAAATTCCCAAAGTATGTAAGAACCTATACCCAGTCATTAGCAAATCTAAGATAAAACCTTATCATAGACCAACCTTCACTCAGCAATAGGAAACCTTGCTAATAGTCATTATACCCAACCAGAAAAGCTCCATATATAAAGTAAAAAGAATTCTGAATTCTAGAATATGGGGGGAGCAGGCTGCAATATCTTGTCAAATAGCAAGAGCAAGAGCAACCATTTGAGAAATCTATATAGGAGAACTGAAGTGAAGTTGTCAAGGGTGCCTCCCAACTATGTCAGGACTTCTACAATAGCCATCTGGATGCATCTTGAGTTTCTACAATTTGGATTTCAGAAAGATTGTACTATGATGTCATGAAGATACAACATTAGAAGGGGGGTAATATTATGATTTACACTTGTGCATGTCCTAGCAGAGAGAACTCATAATATAGGTTACATAGGTTTAGTAGATAGTATAGCACTATAAGAGTACTTTCTTAGTCTCAGTCTAGTCACTAATAAATCTTGCTTTTCTAAACACTGGTCTATGGAAACTTTGTAATATTACTGAAAATAATTCTGTGGCCTGGCCTGAAAACTTGTTTGACCTGTGACAGTCTTTTTTATATCAATAGTTTATTATATCAAGTACAATAATAGACTACAGACTATGGTAAAGTAAAAAAAAATTTAATGAAAAATATATGAGAGAGAAATGTTATATCCTATGTTCTAACCTCATCCATCCCAACCCATGGATAACTACCTACCCTCATTTACACTCCCCAACCTCTTCTAGTACAGATCAAACCTATATATTTTTATCTCAGACATTCTTGCTAGTCTAAGACAACTTCCTTTCTTGACATCCAAGAATCACTAGTAAACAAGGTAACTCACTTAGCAGTTATGTTCCAGATAGCTATCCTAAGTACACTAACTAGTATATAATCCAGTAGTTTATACTGTAGTAATCATCCTGGAAATCAACTAAAACTAGCATCTCTTTTCCAGTGTTAGTGATAACATACCTTGCCATCTTCCAGTGGTATTCCACTCTTTAAGTCCCCAGTTCTCAATCTAAAATATGCAACCTGTGTAACTTGTAGAGACACAGCATATAAGCTTATATAAGCTAAAGCCAAAGATTGTTCTGCTCTGTTTTCCATGTTCTTGAATAACACAAAACTACTTAGTTCTGGACTTCCAAGATGCCCCTTCTGAATCTTGGATAACAAAGTGTAAACCACATTTAACAGAAAACCAAAATACCTGAAAGGAATATACAGTAGAAGAAGACACTTGGAAAGGAGTAGAAAATTCAGAAAACATAAAGAAATTGGTGGAAGAATTTGAAAAGAAGTATGAGGAAGAAATAAGAAGGATCAAGATGCTATAGCAACATAAAAGGAAAGAATGGGAGTTTGATAGAAGAAATTTGCTAGAAAGATATATAGCAAAAATATTGTTTGAGTAGGATAATGGAAAGGAGTATTTGAGGAAGTTGAAAAGAAATTGAAGACAATGGAAAGAGGATCACATAAAGAGAAACCTTAAGGAATGTCACTGTCATAGTATGCTCTAAACCTTCATAATTTTTTTCTTTTCTTACTTGATAATGAAACAACACATGACTATAGCACCCCAAGTCCTGACAAGGCCAGCTTATGGAATATATTTTCTACTGAAAGGCTCTCAGATGGCTTGACTTCTCACTACACCACTATCTCTCTATTTTCTGGTCTCTTGGCCACACTAAAATCAGAGGAAATGAAAAAGCTAATAAACTAGCTAAAGAAGCCACAAAACTTCAAAGCTAATTTAATACCACAACCATTTCAGCAAGCCATCAAGCATGTGAATAAATTCTTACCAAATAGGAATAGATATGGAGAAATCAATCAATCCCAGAATGAACAATATGCCCCTGCAAACTGTATCCCTTCATCTCTTCAACCTATCTCCCATTTTAAAGCCTTATGCAACCAAAGAGGAATCTTTGGCTGTCTTATCTAATTCAGAACAGGTCATGGCTACTTTGGAAACTACTACCAATCTGCAGTTTCCTCAGAAAGTGTATTCTGCCCTTGTGGAGAGAAAATACAAATATATGAGCACATCATCTATACCTGCTCCTAATATGAGAACAACCACCAAATCCTCTGCAATATCTCAAGCTCTATATATATACTAGATATCCTTGGAACAAAACAAGGTATAGCTGCCCTAAGCAAATTTCTTGAGAAATCAGGTATATTTACCAAGAATGGAACAGGTACAGCTGCTGAATATAATATGAAAGACTCTGAAGAAGACTAAGAATGGCCTTTGAACCAACACACCACATCAAGTTACAACCACTACCCCTTCACCATGTCTTTTATACTCTCTCTAATATTTTTCTTCTAGTTTATATCTATTATTTGCTACTATTAGCCTGTACTCATTCCTATAGCCAACATCACTAACCTGACCTGCTCTAATATTCTCCTTAACTAGACATCTCCACATCTTATCTCTGAACTATTATTTGATTTTATCTTACAAATGTAGATACCGCCCTGCTAAGGGAGCATAATTACTTGGAATGCTTACCATATCTTAGTACTAGTTTGCTTGTTATGATATATAAAATATCATGACTTATAGCAAATGTATGTTGTTCTTATAGTGAACATATATAAATTTATAATAGGGTAATTTAATACAAGTATGGGCTATATATATAATATACCAATAAAGTGAGAATTCCTTATTGAGTTTCTCTTATAATCTTCACAAGAGCTATTTCTGAGTTGCTACTCAAGTAACAATCTAAGGTCATTATGACTTGTAGTTGCCATAACTTCAAGTGCTCTTTCTGGAAAAATAGTTCTTAATAATTAAGTTTATTAGAGAATGGACAAGTTGTACATGGAGATTCTTATAGACTTAAGTTATTAGATTGTTACATTTCAATTCAGCCACATTTGTTTCAACCCATAGATAACACATACCAACCTATCTACATTCTCAAACCTCTTCTGGTGCAAATTATCTTTATCTATTCCAAGCCAATTACTTCTTAGATATTTTTGCTAGACTTTCAATAACTCTATAGATCTCTACCCTGATATATGAGAACTATCCAAACCTAGGTAACTCACTTACAGTCTCCATTCCTAAATAACTATTTTAAATAGAATAGTATACAAGCTAGTAATTACACTGTAAACCTATATTCTGAAAATTGACCAAAACTGATACTATCTTCCACTGTTGGCAGTGACATATCTTATCATCTTCCAGTAGACTTGTCTTCCACAGTAATACTTCTGAAATATGAACTCCATCAAGTTCTCTTGTGTTACTCAATATAAGAATGTGTTTTTTGTCTGACTTTAAGAACTTAAGTTCATAATAACAATTGTCCTAAGTACTCTATAGGTTTAGGTTCATTTAAATCAGACAGAATACTAATAACATAACTACAGAATAATTGTGCCAACATAGTCAAAAATAGTAGAACCATTTAAGATATTAGATTCAGAAGTGACAAAAGCTTATATAACATTCATAGAAGACTGCAAAAGAATAGGAGAGTAAGCAGAGATGGAAGGTAGATTTTTTAAATATGTCACATTATAATCTAGTTACATCCATCCCAATCTATAAATAATACCTATTCTTCATTCCATCTACATTTCCAGTTGTAATCCAGCATAGATTAACTCTGTCCACTCCATGTTGATCACTTCTCAGACATTTTTACTAGACTTCCTAGTAACTTTATAGATCTCCATCCCTACATCTAAAAACTACCTAAACCCAAAGTAAATTGCTTACAGTCTCTATTTCTTAGATACTGTCTTAAATAAAGTACATAGTATATAGACCAGATAGTTACACTGTAATCATCATCCTGAAAATTGACTAATACTAATACTATCTTCTGGTATTAGTGGTAACATACCTCTCCATCCTTTGGATAGAGAATAACACTCTCTAAACTTCCTAAGTACACTCTTTAAAATATATGATTAGTGTAATGTTATGATTCTAAGCTTGGCTCAGGTTGCAACTAAGGCAAAGACTTGAGAAATGGTAAAGAAGATGATCAATTGGTAAAGCATAAGGATACAGGACTATATTTACAGCTATATATACCTAATGATCATGAGGAATATGTTAGGCACCCTTGAAGAAACAATAAGAAATGAATGAGGAATACATGCAGACATCATGACTATTACATGAGATACTGACTGATACAACATGTAGAAAGTGCAAGGTGTAGTTCAATATGAGTCACAATTAAAACAAACCCCAACATATGTTTAGCATAAGACAAACACCTGTAGAACATGAGGTATATATTATAGTAATCATAACATATAACAAGTAGAAGTTATCAGAGATAGTTCACACTTAATAGCAAAAGACTGTAGGATTAGTTAGAGTTCAATAAGTATGTAGTCTTCTTAGAATGACTTTAGTTTCAATGTATATACTGTACTGTTTATATGTTACTTAGTTGTAACTTCAGAAAATGAAATGGAGTTTAAGAGAGAAAATTCTAATAGAAAGAAGTGTATTGCCTTAACACTAGAGTTTAGCAAAGACTACAAATATCAATACTATAAATATCAATTGATATCAATTATCAGACTAAAGATTACAGAGTATCTACCAGTTTTTAAATACAAGAATAAATATAAATATCTAAAATACTTGAAAATTTAAGTGGTGCTATTATTATATAGTTTAGTAATCATCTACATTAAGTAAAGCCAGTGTCTAAGTCTAGCTCCAAGCTGGGCAGATGTTTGATTGAATTAATCCATGGAAAAATATTAGCTAAGTATAAATTTTGGGATAGAAGTAATTTCTACCATGAAAAACCAAGTACTTGTGAGATTTAAAGAGAAATAACACCACTATAGAAGATGGATTATTTACAGAGTTGAACTTTAATATATAACATTTATAGAGGACTTACTCATGTTATAACTTAAGCTTAAGAGTTAGAGTAAAAGTATACACTTATTATGACTTAAGCCTCAGTAATAAGTTAAAAGAGAAACCTTGTATAGTGTTTGTACAAGAGAA
>Ga0157364_1006607_pt1 | contig 11938 bp, 10 predicted proteins | sample AttsexASBM2_FD_111476 | JGI IMG/M metagenome (GOLD analysis project Ga0157364, IMG submission 111476) | Fungus gardens microbial communities from leaf cutter ant in Ribeirão Preto, State of São Paulo, Brazil - Atta sexdens ASBM2 | ecosystem: Host-associated > Fungi > Mycelium > Unclassified ...
AGCATACAACTTCTTTTATTGGAAGGTGGATTTCTTTTTAAAGTATTTTGAGATTTTGTTGATCTCCTTTGGGAATTTGGCCAGAATAAGAGAGGAAAGTAATGAGATAGTTACCAGTTTGATAGTGTTCTTGCTTTTGTTGTTAGTCATAGTCTTGATATACTGTGGGCTGAATTTAGACTTAAGCATATTCCTAAACAAAATGTTTGATTTGTCCACTGCCAAACTATTCCAATATGCTTTGTAAAGGAACAATATAAAATCCCAAGCCACCTTACCAACATCTTGAAGATCATTGATATTGTTAGCATTATCACCTTCAATTGCTTTGCTCAGAATATACTTTTGCATTCTGGTGAGAAAAACCTTGATATTTTGTAAATTCAATACTAAATGTTTCATAAAACCATGTAGGGAGATCACTTGAAAATTACCATTCCAAGAATCAGAATCTCTGGCTTGGTTAATATCATAATCCAACTGAATATTGAACATGTTGTTCTTGTAGATGTTACATGTAGATTCCTTGTTTCTTATACAAGGAGGAGTCATATTTGTTAGGATAGTAGTTGCTCCACTACTCAAAGTTTTCTTATCATTCATTGTATATGATAGTTGAGACCTGTCAACCAGTTCAATGATTTCTTTATTAATATCATTGTTTCTTTCCATTTACCCAGCATAATCAACTAAACCTTCAATAACAGACATAATGTCTGAACTAGGAGAGAATTAGTAAGGAGAATAGTAAGGTCTTTCATATTGTTGTAATTATTTAGACTTTCTTTATAAATATTATTCACATTCATGCCATCAACTCTTGCAAAACTTGTTCTCTTTAAAGTTATTATTATATCTGATTTACTATAGAATATATTTTCTAAATCTCTTATAAGTACTACTATATAAAATGGTGGTTCAAAAGTAAGAAGGAACATATTTTATTTTTCTAAAAGTTTAATTTTATATATAATATAATTAATTTTATAAACAATATATAATTTTTAAATCTTTATAAATTTTATACAAAGTTTTTTTAAATTAAAATTTAAGTTTTATATTATAATATTAAAGCTTAATTTTTTTAAAGATTATCTAATATATAAATTTTTTTACTCTTTTATTATAATTGTTATATTTTAAATATAAGAAATATACTAGTTAAATAAAAAAAGTTTAGTTATTTATAATATGTTGTAAATATACTAATTTTTTATAAATATATTTTATATTTTTTAAATTATATAAAAAATAATTATTATTCTTAAAATATTATCTAAAATAAAATAGTCTTTTTAAAAATAGTAATTAGTAGTTTAAATAATTAATAAATAATATAAAATAAAATAAGAAAAAAGTTTACTAATACTTATTAAAATTATTTTAAGATAGGTTTAAAAATAAGATTAATACTATGTTTTTTTCTTACTCTTATATATATTTTTACTTTTAATATTACTATTATAATTATTCTTATTTATACTAATTAATTTTTTTCATTTTTTATAATATAAGTTAATATAATTAAGTAAAGTAATTATATAAGAATTAAAGATAATAAACTTGTTTTATTTTTATTTATTTTTCATATTTAAAATTAAAAGTTAGCATAATATTATATATAATTATTACAATATGTATATATATTTATTACATGTTATAATACATGTTTCTTTTCTTCTACTACCATCTTGTATGGTTAGTACTTATAGAAAATAGTAGCATTTTGTACTTTCTTTTTCTACTACAAGCAAGTTAATCATGAAATCAAAACAAACTAGCAGCAAGAAGCTGTTGTTATCTTTTGTTAGTTCATTCTTAAGCCCTGGTTGCCAGAGGTCTCAGGATAACTTGTCGATAGATTGGAGTTTGGATATTTCTGAAGTTTAAGACTCACCCCAACAGCATGTTTCTCCAGCAGGAGGACATGTGTTGTTACCTCATGTCCCATTACTTAATAGGGACTCAAGTGGAAATAACAGGGCTAAACCTAGCGATTCTAGCCCTTCAGTTTTAAATTACAGTAATAATCAGCTGTCAATTGCTAGCTTTTGGGATGGAGCATATCATGTATTATCTATATTCAGAACTAAGGAATCTGCTTCTACAGATGCTACAAACATCAATTCATCTATCAAAAAAATAGTTGATTACATCAAACATTACCATACAGACAACAATCTGCCAGCTGGAGATTTCATTCCCATTGTCAATTCTCTCTAGAAGTTGATTGATATGATATATGCTTCAAAATGGAACTTGTTTTATTTTGATTCAGATTCATCTTTGAACATTTGCAAATATGTCAGAGATATGATTCTTCCGAAATATAGGAAATCCAACTCAGTAATGGTGAAAGAAAATTTGACTGTTTCAAATCCTCCTACCACTATGACACCTTCTATTGTAGTTTCTCCTCCTCCGACCTCAAATACATCAACAGCTCCTCCTCCCAACAAAATTATTGGGTCAATTGAAAAGAAGGCTCCTAAACCTTTGAACATGAAGAAGTCTTATATGCAGGCTTCTAAAGCAAATATTTTATCAAACATTGAAGATGTTCTACATGTTAAGAAAGCATTTCCTTCTTTGTCAGTAGATGAAGTGGGAAAGATGTTGAAAGCAAAGAATAGCAGCAAGGGTAATAAGAAACCTAGAATTAACATGATGACTAGAGGGCTGTCAAAGAAAGAAGTTATAATTCCTATAACTAAACCAAATGCTGAGTTGATAGTTAACTTAGCACACATTCACACTTCTAATATCAACAAATATCTAAAAAATTCCAAATCAGACATCATTGTAGATTTCATTTGCATTACCAACAATAGAATTGTCATTACAACAAACAAACCAGTGAATGATCTCAATTTATCAACAATCAAGAAATATTTGAAAAATATCAAAAATGTCAACCCGAATTTTATTAAGAGTCCTCATCTCCCCAAGTCCAAGTTGTATATGAAAATCATTGGACTTCCATACAAGATTGATCAAGGAGTCATCACTCCTGATTTTATTAAAGGTGTTTTAAAAGATATGTACCTATTCAAGGATGTTATGCTAGCTTCAAAACTCCATGTCATCAAAGCTTCTTCCAAATCCAACATGGCAGTGGTCTGGATAGATATCTGGGACTCCCAGAGTGGTTCATGTACGAAGAACATTATTAATTGTTGATTTAACATTGGACGATTTATTGTGACCATTTGTAGGACTAATATGAACCCAGAGGTTTCACAGGACAAGAACTGTTGAAAGTGGGGACATGTGACACTTAGTTATTGATCTCACATCTCCAGGTGCACCAAGTGTGTCAAGATTGTTGACAGTGGACTTTATTTTTTTATTTTTCTCTTTTTACTTTATTTCATTTTTCTTTTTCTTTTTCTTTTCTTTTCTATTTTTAGAACAACTCAGGTTAGGGTTTATCAGTCACACTATCACATCAGTCACAAGTTGATAGTGTAGTCACAAGACTGATCACAAGACTTGAGAGAATGGAGTAAAAGATTCTGGAATAAAGTGACATCATACAACATGGACAATGTTATGGGACATTTGGACACTAACAATTTTTATTTTCTTTTCTTTTATTTTCTTTTGGAGAACAATGAAGAAGGCACATGACAAGGAAGTCACATGATAGGTCACATGATGTGATGTCATAAGCCTAGAACTTGATGGAAGGGTCTGGAAGATGATGTCAGAGCACCTGGAGTACATATGGTGGTCTTGAGTAAAATATGAGATAGGAATGAGAATAAAGTATGGACATAAGGGCAGGGTTATTTATTAGTAGCATGGACCATGAACCATTTGTATAAATAGAACTCTAATTAAGAAAAGGCTCCTTGTTGAGTTCTCTTGTGAATATCCCATATTATATTTTTACTTTGAGGTTTACTCGTTAGTGAGATCATTAGATCTTGAAAGTCTAGTAGTTGCCACAACAGACAACACATGTTGGCCTCATGTCATACACATGGTCATTTAGGGTAGGGTGCACAATAGTAAGCATAGACCATGAGTAGTAGTATATAAGGTAGACTATTTTGTACTAGGAACTCTATTGAGTTCTCTTATATTACTCAATACAAGAGTTGTCTTATTGCTTAATCCTTTGAGCTTTAAGTCATAACAAAGTGCTATATGTTATAATACGAAAGTATGGACAGACTTCTAGGGTTAGGGTTAAAACCCTAGGTAATTATTAGTCTACGGCTAGAAAGAGATAGGGGTATGTAACTAGGAAGTCACATGACATTATGTCATAGGCCTGGAGTAGTCTAGAGCAGTCTGGAAGGATTGGGAAGAGTCTAGAGTAGGAGTTAGGGTTAGAGATGATGTCAAGGGACAATGGTTCCTCATAGTATACACATAGTGCACACATGTACAGCAGAGATTAAGGAGTATGATGTTAGGGCACATATATACAACATGGTGGCCTTATGGTGGATGAGTAATAGGACATGAGGTAGAAGCATAGACCTTAGGGTAGGAAAAGCGTAGTCATAGCACAGACCAATGTTACAACATATATAAGTAGGGATAGTTCCTGTAAAGAGTTCTCCATCGAGTTCTCTTGTGTAAACTCTATACAAGGTTCTTCTCCCAAACCAACACTAAGGTTTCTGAGTTGTAACACTATAGAGCTCATGTTACTGAACACCATAGAGAGAAAGCATGATGTTGCATGAAGAACAAGAAAGCAAGATGTTCAGCTACCAAGGATGGTGAGCTATATCCTCATATCTTCAAATGTGTGAATTGCAAAGGAGATCATCAAGCGGACAGCTATAGTTGTTCTTATTGGCATGATTGTTTCAATAGAGATTGGTATGGTAGAAAACAATAGAAACTCTTTTGAAAGTAGAGTACAGTAATGTAGCAATCCTGTTAGCATAAATAGGTTTGTTTTTTTTCTTTTCTTTTTTCTTTTTCTTTTTTCCTTTTTCATGTTGTTTGCCCATCAATGTATTGTAGCTACTAAGTAGTTATCATGGCCTACCATCGCACCCTATGTTATAAATTGTTGATTTTAAAAAAAATTACATGTTATATATTATAATAAAATTACTTATATAAATCTTAAGTTATAATAAAGTTAGTATAATTTATAATAAATAATTTAATAATAATAAAAACAGTTTGTATATTAGATATAGTTTACACCAGAGTAGAAGTTTACAAAATAAACTCAGAGATATATGAACTTGTAAAACAATCTTGGCTTTAGCTTATATACTATACTATCTATTTATTATGTAGTTACAACTTTAGATAATAAGAAGTCTAAAATAAGAGTGAGTACTAATTTGGTGTGTTACCATTAAATACTAAAGATTAAGTTTGATAAGAATTATTTTTATTGATTATTAGACTAGTGAATTATAGTATAACTACTAATCTTATCACCACTTCTTTCTCTTTTACCACCATCTTGTATAGTAGCACCCATAAGAGACTTAGCAAATATACAATTTCCACTTCAATTTTCAGCTATTCAACTTTACAAATCATTAACAGCTCTCAAATTATCTGTGTTTTACTCAAACAATACAGGGATGGACATTTTTGCAGGATTTGCTCTTAACAATTATGACGAGGTAAAAGGTAGAACCCTCTTGACTAAAGAACAAACATCTAGGAACTCTTCAATGTCTTCAACAAAGTTGTCCATTGCATACCATGAAAGGATAGAGTACAATAATGCCATGAATATAGATGTCAACATGGACAACAATTCTCTGGCTTTGTCTTATGAGACATCCCAGGAGAAAGCAATTCAAGTCAGTGAGGTGGCTGACCCCCAAACCAACATAATGAGCCAACATGATAATCCTAATATTTCTAACTTGAACCCTCAACATGTTCTAAACAATCAAATGGCCTCTAATCCCATATATGTTCAGACTATGCACCACACTAATGACCATATCATCAACATTCAACTTCTGTATGATCCAAGCACTCTCATAGAACCCAAACTCTGGAATAGAAGCTTCCATCCCATTTCACTTCATGGTTTAATAGAACATTTAGCATTAGACTTGAAAAATATCAAAGACTCCTTGAACTTTATGGCTAAGTATATTTCTAACAAACAGGTTGATTCATCAAAATCCAATGATCTTGAGGACTTTCATGGTATGGGTGAAGCAGTGTGGAATTTCATTTCCTCTGTTTATCAGACTAACTAGGATTCTCTCTATGCTAACAAATAGTCTAACTCTCTTAGAAAGAAAATTGCAGCAAAGTTCACTCTAAAAATTCAACCTGCTACTAACAAAAACAAGATCATCAATAAACTAACTCCAGCAAATATTGAAAGAATTCCCCCTCCTATTCCTGCCAAATCCTAGAAAGAGGTTAACCAAATCTCTAAATACTTCAAGAACATCAAACTGGCTAACAATACTAAACAACCTCAAAAATTGTATGCCTAGGCTTCAAAACAGAATATTAGCACATCTAAAGTCATCAAGATCAAAGAGGCATTCTCAACTATAGGCACCAACAAGATTGAGCAAATCAACAACATTGTCAAGAGCAACACAAAGGTAAAACCTTGTATTCAAATAACGATAAAAGGACCATCAAGAAAACATATTATCATTTCCATGAGTAGCGAAAACAACATGAAATTTATGAAAAATTCCTCCATTTATGTCGCTAATATGAATAGGTCTCTTAAGAATACAAAGTCTGAGGTTCTCATAGACTTCATCCAGTCTGATCCCTTAGAGATAACAGTAGTCACTTACAAGATCTCCTTGCAATTGGACTTGCAAATCATTGAACAGTATGTCAAGAATGCTAACAATATCAATGCTTTACAAGTGGATGTTTTTTAACTTCCACAATCCAAGTCCTACCTAAAGATAATAGGCATTCCATATTTCCCTCATAGTAACTCTCAGAATCGACTTACATCTAGTGACATTAAGGAAATTATTAAGCAATATCAAATCTTCGACAATATCACACTCACTTTCAAGCCACGTATCATTAAAGTGTTACCAAAGTCAGACATATTAATCATTTGGATTGACATTTGGAATGTTCAAAGCAAAAGTAAAGCTAAGAACTTGATTAATCAATGCTTCAATATAGAAAGATATATCATTACAATAAGTAGAGCTAACATGAACTCCAGGGTTCCACAATGTAAAAATTGTTGGAAATGAGAACACATCACATTTTCATGTAGTGTCAAGATCGTTGACGGTGGACTTTATTTTATTTTCTCTTTTCATTTTTATTTTACTTTACTTTACTTTTCTTTTTCTTTTTTCTATTTTTAGAACAGCTCAGGTTAGGGTTTATCAGTCACGCTGTTACATCAGTCACAAATTGATGGCGTAGTCACAAGACTGATCACGAGGCTTGGGAGAACTTAGTAGAAGGTTCTAGAACAAAGTGATGTTATACAGCATGGACAACACATGCTGGCCTTATGTAATACTTATGGTCATTTAGGGTAGGGTGCACAGTAGTTAGCACAGACCATGGGCTATAGTATATAAGGTAGATTACTTTGTCTTAGGAACTCTATCGAGTTCTCTTGTGTCACTCAATACAAGAGTTGTTCTATTGCTTAACACTTTGAGCTTTAGATCATAACATGTAGAATCCAAGAATCTAAATACATCAAATGTAATAGACTGCATAAATCAGAGAATCATCACAAATTCGGTTGGTGTTGCAAAGCCAACAAAAAGACAAACCCACCATATCTGAAAACAAAGCAAGGCAAATCATGTCCACACACATTCAAATGTTCCAATTGTCGAGGCAACCACCAAGTGGACTCCAATTTGTGTCCATTCTGGAAGCACAGGTTCAACTGTAAATGGCATCAGAAGAAATATATTGAGATCCATGAAAACAGAACAAAGTCAATTTGTTCTATTAGGAATAGTAACTCATAATGATTTGTGACAACTTAAAAAATTTTTCTCAGAATGTCCACAAAAATTCTCTGATTGTCAACACTATTCTAGAAGCCTAGTCATCTTTTGACATTATCTTCCTTCAAGAACCCCCATGGTCAATTATTCATACAATTCCAAGCTCCACTAGTTGTGAAGGAAAAAAACTGGTTGGAGCTCCTCATCATCCCAACTGGCTTACTTTTGCCAGATCCCCAACAAACAAGTTGGATTTCCCAAGAGTACTGACCTATATTAACATTCAAGTTTCCTGTCTCTATTTTTCTTTGCAAAATGACCATTTTCAATCACATGGATGTTTCATGCATTTCTTTTATCAATTAAGGATTTTTATTTTTTCTAATCAACATTTATTCAGACTCATCTCAGATGGTCTTAAAGTATCTTAAGGATACTGAGACCAACATTAGTAACATAATCATCATGACTGGGAACTTTAACATTAGAGACAGTCTATGGGATTCCAATTTTCCATTTCATTCTGTTCATAGTAATATGTTGTTTGATGTTGCAGACTCTTTTTCTCTAGCTCTATCTAATTTGACAGAAAATTTTCTTACTAGGTTTTTGGATAATAATCAAAATTGAACTCAGTCTTAAACCTAGTTTTCACCTGATCTTTGTCTACAGAATTCAACTGTCACCATATCCATCCAGACTGGAGACTTACATCTGATTATGCTCCAATCATGGTTGACATTCATATCAATGATGAAAACATTCCAGCCAAGTGGCACTCTTTAATCAAAGGAAGTGATAAAGAAAAACAATTTATTGAGGATCTCACTTGATTTATCAAGAACTTAAATACATCACCAATCCAAGACACCAAATCTTTAGAAGAGGTTGTTCAACACTTAGCAACCAATATTAAAGATATTTGGTTCAAATATTTGAAAACAGTCAATATAACAAGACATTCCAAAGCATGGTGGAACAAAGATTGTCAACATATACTACAAAAATATTGACAATCCTGCAGTCTAGAAAATTGGAAGGATTTCAAAAGTATGGTCAAGAAATCCAAGCATTCATTCTTCAATGAAAAGATAGATGAAATCGCAAACAAGAAATGCGGCCCATGAAAACTTATAAATTGGGTTAAGAAATGTAAACTACCTGCAATTGAAGCTATTCAATACAAAGGATGACCATGCATTGAATTGGAAGACCTATAGAACGCTCTTCACAAATCCTTCAACTCTGCTCAAGAAAGAGAAGTCAATACTCACTTTCTAGATGAAATTCCAGATAAACCTATAATTGAGTGAAAGTTGTTTTCCAGAAACAAAATTATCAATGCAATTGAAAAATGCAACAATTCATTGGCACCAGGCCCAGACAAACTTACATAGAGCCATATCAAGTCAATTATCAGAGATGAAGATTGTATTGGCAAGTTCATCGACATCACTAATACCTGTATAGAGTTGGGACATTGGCCAACTCATTTCAAAACTTCTACAAGAGTTGTCATCCCCAAGCCTAACAAGGCTATGTTTGACTCTCCTAAGTTATATTGACCAATCATTCTTCTCAATACTATTGGGAAACTTGTTGAAAAAATAATTGGCAAATGTCTCCAATTCCACATGATATCTAACAATTTTATTCATCCTAGTCAACTTGGAGGTTTAAAATTAAGATCCACTATGGATGCAGGAATTGCACTAACTCATATTATCCATTTAGAATGGGCTAAAAACCTTACCACTAGCACTCTTGTGTTTGACATAGTGCAATTTCTCCTCTCCCTGAATTATCAACTTCTTTGTCTCATCCTGGACAAAGCAGGACTTGATCAAAAAATTTCAATGTTCTTCAAGAATTACCTAGTAGGAAGAAAAACAAAATACCTATGGAACAATTTCATATCTCCCTTTCTCAATGTAAATGTTAGAGTTGGTCAAGAATCAGCTCTTTCTCCTATTTTTTCTGCTCTCTATTTATTGCCTGTTTTTCATTCTTTTGAAAATCATTTAAAAATCCTAAAAATTCCTATTTCCATTATCTCTTTTGTGAACAATGGTTTTTTTATTTCTCAGAACAAATCCATCTTGCACTCTAATGCTAATCTCTTTTGTTACTACAACATTGTTTTGTTTTTACTTATAAAATGTAGCCTTGTTGTAAAACATGGAAAAACTGACATTTTCCATTTTTCTAGATCTCATGGTTTATTTAACCTACCTCCTCTCAACTTGGAGGTCTGGTCTTACTTCTTAAAGACACATGGAAATACCTCAGATTCATTTTCGATCCCAAACTCAATTTCAGAGATCATATAAATTTCTACACAAACAAGACAATTTCCACAATCAAATGTATGAAGTTGCTTGGTAACTCATCAAGAGGCATCAATCCGCTCCAAAAGAGAAGACTTTACAGATGTTGTGCTTTACCTATTGTGCTATACGGTTTTCCACTTTAGTACTACAACAAAGCCCTGACTCATTATCACCTCAACATTTTACAAAAGATGTAACAAAGAGCAGCTCTATGGATTTCAGGAGCATTCTGCATATCTCCTATGCCAGGGATTGAGGCCATATCAGGTCTAGTTCCTATACACCTTCATCTCAGAAAACTTGATAGTCAATTTCTTTTATACAAATTGAAATCTCCACTCATTGATGTGGACAACAAGTGTAATGAATTTTTTCTATCCTTTTCTTTCTTTAACAAGGAATTTGAACCTGGAAATAAACTTATAGATTTATTTTCAGATTGTTTCTCTTTCCATTTTTGCTCTTCCAATTTGAAAAAACACATTGAAAAATTGGATGAAATCACATTCAGGATGCCACCTAACCCCTCATTAACAATTGTTGTGTCAGACACCAGTATCAGGAATCATGTCGCCACTTCAATATCACACATTCATTTCTACAATAAACCTGTTGTCAAAACATTATACAGAACTATCAATGTTACCACAACTGAAGCCAAACTTTTTGCTATACATTGCAAGATAAATCAAGCAGTCACCAATCAAGAATATAGTGGTCATCACTGACTCTCTTTATGCTGCTAAGAAGATATTTGACTCTTCTGTTCATTCTTATCAAATCCATTCAGCTGCTATTTCTCAGAAACTTAGGGAATTCTTTTCAAAAGATTCTTGTAACTGTATTGAATTTTGGGACTGCCCTAGCAAACAAAAGTGGCCATTACATTATTCAGTCAACAAAGACACCAAAAGTATGGTCTCTACACCACCATTTCTGTGCAAATCATCCTAGGATTTCTGTAGGAAAACAAAATGTGATATGATACTTTCACAATGGAGAATGCTCTTTCAAGCATCAGTTTCTAAAGGGAAAAATTTCCTTGACTTACTTGATAATGATCTAAATCCTCTCGAACCTTCAAGTATTAAAGGAGAATCTTGGCTACAATGATTTGGTCATTCAAATTCATCATGCGCTCACTCATCAAGAGCTATCACGAATCATGCTCCAATAGGGAAATATTGACTAAGGTTCTTTCCTAAAGAAGAATTTATATATGTTATAAGACAAGTATGTAGACAGACTTTGGCTAGGGTTAGGGTTAGCCAGACATAGATAGATAGATAATTATTAGTCTACAACAGATGGAGAGCATGTGACCTGGAAGTTATGTAACAGAGGCTAGAATGGCCTGGAAGGACTTAGAGTCTAGAAGGATCAGGAAGAGTCTAGAGAAGGAGTTAGGGTTAGGGATGATGTTAAGGGACAAGAGTTCCTCATGGTATACACATGGTGTACACATATACAGTGGAGATTAAGAGTATGATGTCAAGGCACATGTAGAAAGTATGGTGGCCTTAAGAAAAACACATGTGGATGAGTAATAGGACATGAGGACAATGCATGAACATAAGGGCAGGTTAATATTGTTGTAGCATGGACCACATGTAATTTATATAAATAGAGGAGCAATGCAGCGAGGGCTCCTTGTCAAGTTCTCTTGTAATCCCCACTACTAGATAGCCAACTAAG
>Ga0157364_1006608_pt1 | contig 11938 bp, 4 predicted proteins | sample AttsexASBM2_FD_111476 | JGI IMG/M metagenome (GOLD analysis project Ga0157364, IMG submission 111476) | Fungus gardens microbial communities from leaf cutter ant in Ribeirão Preto, State of São Paulo, Brazil - Atta sexdens ASBM2 | ecosystem: Host-associated > Fungi > Mycelium > Unclassified ...
CTTTTCCTGAAAAACAAAAGGTTTATTATCAACAAACAAAAGAATCAAAACTGGAATAGAATTCAAGAGATTTTTAAAAATATATGAAAAATAGAAGCAATATAGAGAGTAGAAAGAATAGGAGAAAGTACAGATACCTGACCTATACCTTTGAAGAACAGAGATACAAAATGATTCCAAATATATTAAGTTTGTCTGTGAATTAAATAACTAGAGAAAAAATTGAAAATTTGGGAGTCAAAACCTACTTTACTCAGGATCTTTGGAAGAAGTTGATAATTTAATGAAGGAAAAAATTGTGCAATGTTGAATGCAAGAGTACTCATGTAGAGTCCCTTTATTTATCCTGTTTATATGAGATAGGTTAGATATATACTGGTATCTGTCATTGATCATTGTTTAATGCCTTCTATTTGATTTAGATGGATGAAGTTCAAAGTGATAGAGTGAACTTGGAGTCTCCTGCATATAGCTTTTTCAATGAGTTTTCCTATTGTATTGAGAAAAACAATGGGTCAAAATATCTTAGAGATACCATACAATAGCTTGTTAGGCTTTGGAATAATAATTAATGTTAACTTTTTAAAGTGGAAAGGCCAATAACTGAGATTGATACATAAATTTGCTATATTGACAATGTTAACAACATATTTAGCATTGCCTACTAATGCTTTGAGATAACTTTAGGAGATATGATCTAGACCTAGAGTTGATAAACTACTATATTTGTTGATAGTGTTAATAAATTTGGCTTTGGAGAAAGAAGGCCATTCTACTTGTTGATGTAACAGAATTTTGTCCAGAAGTTGAAGATTGATTGGCCTATCTTGAGCTGCATTATAGGATTGATAAAGTACTTGCTACAGATCATCCAACTTATTACAAGAATGCCTGTTGAACTTGATGGCTTCTGTAGCTGGTAATTTATATTTCTTGATATAATTCATCAGATCTCATAGTCTTTTGTTGGTCAATGTAATTTCTTGAATTCTGTTGTAAAAAAAGATTTGTTTAGCTGTTTTTACCATTTTCCTGTATTTAATCCAGTCTTTTTTTCTTCTAAATGTTCAATACTTAGTCAGATTTCTATTGTATTTCTTGTTCCACCATGCCTTAGAGCATTTAGTAATGTTAACATATTTGGAATATTTATATCAAAGATCCTCTGTAATAAAAGTAAACTCTTGAGTTACTTTTTTTAGCATTTTGTGATCATGGATATTTGTCATATCAATATAACTTATCCTATTCTTTAGTTCATTGACAAATTCTTTATCTTTCTTACTATTCTTGACAATAGCTTGTTTTCTATCTTAGATGGTTTCTTTCTTAATAATGATGCAGACTGATAAAGGAGTGTGGTCAGATGGACTTCAAAGGTCCAGTGAGATTGTGTGATTGTTAAATTTCTTCACATTTGCATAACAAAACATTAGATCTAATACTGAATTTAAATCTTGAGGGTTATCCATATAATGAGTAGATACTTGATCAATAGGCAATAATATTTTTAGATTGAAACTGTTAACTATTTTCCTGAGTGTATCTGCATGTGTTGAATGATGTAGATATAATAGGTCCTAATTGTTATCTTTGATATTAAAATCTCTTGTCATAATTAAGACATTGTTCAAATTTACCCCAGTATTCCTTAGGTACTTTAAGGCATTTTGTTGGATATCTGAATAAACATTAATAATGAAACATATGATGCTGCAATTGAAAAATGAAATGAGATTTATATCCCTATAATTGAAAATGTCTTTTCTGAGTGAAAAACATAGCTTTATCAATCTGATATTGATATAAGTGAGAACTCTTGGATGATTGTTTTCAATATGCAATGGTCTTGTGAACATAGTTCATGACAGATGATTAGGAGCTTCTATGATATCTTCTTTTTCTTTAGATATAGAGCTTAAAATACTGTGAATAATTGGCTAGAGAGGTTCTTGAATAAATTTTTAAGGATTTTAAAATCATTGTTTTACCTTGCTCACAGATGAGCAAATCAAATTGGCTCTGATTTCTTGGAGCTCTTATGACTTCTTGTTGTGCTAATCTCAGTTAAATCTGTGTTTCCAGAATAGACAGTTATTACTATCTGCCTAATATTCATTCTTGTAGTTAATACATCTGAAAGCATGAGTACAAGGTTCCTCTTTCTTTGTTTCAAGCCTTAAAGGATTTGTCTTGAAATTGGCTTTGCAACACCATGCTATTTCTCTGTGATATTCAAGTTTGTATAGACTATTGTATTTTTGACACTTTAATCCATACATGTAATACACATTCTTTTTTTATTTTCCCTTCTCTTGTTTTTTTTATGGTTTAGTTTCTCCTTTTTACTTTTAAGTTAGAAGAATGTGATATGATGTTCCTACCTTTTCAGATAATATTCTAGATATTTGCCTAGGTTCCTAACCATCTACACATTATTATTCTTATGGTTAGCTTAGCATTTGTTCTACTAAATTGTAATAGTCTATAGAGTATTTAGAATAGTGATTACCTTCAAAAAACCTCATTCTATTCTCTTAGGTTTTTCTGAAGGTGGGTTGTACTTGATTAACTTGTCCTTCAATATATGCTTAGGTTTTTCTGAAGACACAACTTCCATTGTATTCCTATAGTCTTTATTTAGTCACTCTAATAAGAGTGTAATGTGACATCACATGCAATGATCACATGTCACAAATTATGATGCCTGTTACAGGGTAGTCACATATATCATAGTCACATGTCACAGAGAAGATCATAAAAGGTTTTAAAATAGATAGTATCATATATTATAGCAATAATATATTAGTCTTATGAAAAGTACATGAACTTTAGGGTAGGTTAGTTGTAATGTATACACAGACTATGGTCTATAGTATATAAGGTAGGCTAGTTTGTAATAAAAACTCCATCAAGTTCTCTTGTATTACTCAATACAAGAGTATATCTTTCATCTTAACTTTGAGACTTAAGTCATAACAAGAAGATAGTAAAAAAAGTGTTGAAGAGAATAGAGGAGAACAATTTGTATATAAAACTAGAAAAATACAAGTGGAAGTTTAGTGAAGTAGGGTTCTTAAGGATAGTAATCAGACTAGATAGAATTAAAATGAGAGAGAGAAGATAAAGGTAGTACTAGAATTTCTAAGGGGGTTATGAATATTTTAGAACTTGCTAGCTACTATTGGCAGTTCATTAAAGACTTTGCAAAGATTTCTAGACTCTTACTTGGGCTGGTAAGAAATAAGTAGAAGTAAGAATAGAAGATAAGATAAGAAATGAGAATAAAAGTTGATAGAGTATAAAGATAGAAGATAGAGGCTAGTTGTTATGATATAAGCTTAAGTGCTAAGGTAAAAGGCATACTTGTATATTGAGTGATATAAGAGAACTTGATAAAGTAGTTTACTTTATATATCTCTAGAAGTTAGTCTGTGTATATTTAATTTACTTTAAAGTTATAACTAAGTAGTTTTTATAATGTTTTACTATGTCACATGATCATGTGTGACTGTAACTGTGACACACATGTTACAATTATGTCACTCTTTATGATATTTATGACTATCATATATAATGTGATATTATATCTTTAGTTAAGTTTAAAGAAGGAAATAAAAAAACTAAACTATAAAAGAAAAGAGAAGTTGAAAAGAAATTAGAAATGTAGAAAATGTCTAAAATTCATAATAAGGAAATGTTAGTAGTTATTAGAGAATTATAAAATTGAAGATATTTACTAGAAAATACAAGATTCTGGTTTGAAGTTTGAACTAACTATAAGAACTTGGAGTATTTCATAAAAGAACAAAAGCTAAATTAGCAAGCAAGATAGGCTTTATATCTGTTCAGATTTAACTTTACCTTAAAATATGTCTTGAGTACACAAATAAGAAAGATAGACAGACTAAGTAAAAGACCAGATTAAAAAGTAAGAATAAAAAACAATAATGAAAAAAAAATTGATAAAAGAAGAATGGATACATAGTTTAGTAAAAGTAGTAATAGAAGAACCAGAGGTTAATATATTAAAAAGAACAAAAGAAAAAAAATAAAGAAGTAGTTAGAGTAGTAGAGGAGATAAAGAAGGGAAGTATTAAGGCATTAAGTGGAGATAAGTAGAAAATAGATAACAAGTTGATTTTGAAGAAAGAAAAGGTTTATATTTAAAAGAATAAAGCCTTAAGATTAAAAGTTATAAAGTTATATCATAATATACTTATAGCTTAGAAAGAAGTAGAAGATAATAGAATTGATAGCAAGAAATTATTAGTGGCTGGAAATGACTGTTAGATGCAGTTTACACTAGGAAATAAAAGTCTATAGGATATAGAAACTCTATATGATGAACTCAGTGATATAGACTTTCTAAAACAACTATGGTTTTAGCTTATATGCTGTGCTATCTGCTTGCCACATAGTTACAACTTAAGAGAATTGAAATGAAATCCAAAAGAGATTGAGTTTGATAGTAGTATATCACTATTGAATACTAGAAATCAAGTTTACTTGAGATTATTGTTAATTATCAGACTAGCAAATTATAGTGTAATTGCTAGTCTTATATACAAGTAATGTAGATAGGAGATATTCAGAATTTCAGAATATAGCCCTAAGCAGAGGCTTCAGCAATAAAACACTAAAAGGGGCCAGATAGAAAAGCTTTACTATAGAAGGTTGAGTTTAATAGGAATACCTCTGTTATAGATAACCAAGTACTTAACAAGTTTAAGATCAATTATATCACCATTACAAGGACATATTGCAGAAAGAATAGCCATTATAGAAGATGAGCTTTTACTAGGGTTAATAGAAAGATATCACTGCTGTAGGAGATGGTCTTTAAAACAAGTGGACTTGATATATAATAGTAACAAGATATAGATATATAAAAAGATATTATAATCTATGTCAAAGAATAAAAAAACTATATACAATCTCTAGTAGAAAAACTAATAGCAAATAAGGTTCCAAAGAAGCTATAGACATATTAGATAGTTGATTATATTTTATAGTAACAACAAAGAAGATATTCATAGAAGAGTTAGCAAGACTTTTCAGAGATAATACATAGAAGTGCCACATTCTGATCTGGCCACATCTATTCTAATCTACAGATAACATCTCCTCTCTTATCCACACTCCCTGACCTCTTCTAGTATAGATCATAACTTTTAATTCTATCTTGAATGTTCTTGCTGAACCCTTGCTAACTCTATAGACCTCTATTTCCTGATATTTGAGAATCACTTGTAACCAGAGTAACTTACTTAACAGTTCTATTCCAGATAATTACTCTCAGTAGTATACCTATTATATAAACCAGTAGTTTATACTGTAATAGCTTATCCTGAAAATTAACCAAAACTAATTCCCAGTTTTAGTGATGACATGCCTTACTATCTTTTAGTGGTCTCAACCCTCTAAGTTCACCAAGTTCTCTTCTGAGATATACAACCAGTGTAACTTATAGAGGCATAGTATATAAGCTAAAGCTGAAGATTGTTCCAACTTTGTCTTCTATATTCTTGGATAATGTATAACTGACTATTTGGACTTCTGAGAGATCTCATTGGATCTCAGATAACAAAGTGTGAACTGTATCTAACAAGAAGCTGTATTATTACAACTTAAACTTAAGTATTTGATATATCTCTGGTGCATAGTCTGTGTGCATTTTACATCCAGTCTACTCTAAATACTTTGAGTTATATAGATAAGAATTATTATTTTATATGATGTATGATATTACTCTTCTGATATGTCACATGCTAAATATGCTTCTTTCCTTCTACCACCATCTAGTGTAGTTAGTGCTTATAGGAATAATAGTAAATACATTGTTTCTCATACCTCTAGACAACACTTCAAGCAAGTAAACATGAAATCCAAACAATCAAGTTCAAAGAAAGCTTTTTTACCATATATTCCACAATAGTCTTCTTCCTCTAACAATTGGAGAGATGATATTGATATGGTAGTTAATACATCTACAAGTGTTCCAACAACCCAAGATAATGTGTTATCACCTCATGTTCAAACAGGAGAAAGCAACATGTCCATATCTCATAGTCAAAACATAGACACTTCTACTATGAGATCTAACATTGAATCAATAGCAATTTCTTATAGTGATAGTAACCTACAGATCCAAATCTGTGGGATGGCTTCTTTTCTCCCATTTCTATATTTGGGGTTAATGAATCTTTGTGCAAAGACACCAAAAATATTGTGCACTCACTTTAAAGAATCAGAACATATATTAAATAATGTTCCATCAAGTCTAACTCAAAGACACCTGTACCTTTGAATTTTAAACCTATTATTCCATTGATATGGTAATTAATCAACACTGTTTATGAGCTGGGATGGGATCAATTTTTTATCAATGATAGGCAATCTATTTCTTTTGTAAAAAAGATAATTATTCAATTTACCACAAAACCAAAGTCCATTGATTCAGAGCAAACCTTTAGATCAACTCCAAAAACTTTGATGCCAAAACCAATTCAGTCACTATCTGTTATGCTATTATCTTTGACTATTCCCCCTTCTGACAACAAAGTCAACTTTATCAACAAAAAAGCTCCAAAGCCTTTTAATGTCAAGAAGTTGTATACACAGGCTTTAAAAGCCAACATATTACCAAATATTGAAGATGTTTTGCAAATCAAAGAAGCATTTCCTACTTTATTAGCTAATGAAGTAACAAAGATGATTAAAGCTGAGAATAGTAGTAAGAGGCAGAAGAAGTCCAAAATCAACATGATGACCAAAGAGCTATCTAGGAAGCAAATAATTACTCCTATCGCAAAATCTAATGCTGAGTTAATTATTAATTCAGCTAATCAACAAATCACTAACATTAATAAGAGTCTAAAAGAGTTTAAATCAGATATAACAGCAGACTTCATTTGTATCATCAATGATGGAGTTATTATTGCTACTGACAAACTGGCTAATACTTCCAATTTGAAGATAATTGAGAAGTATATCAAAAATATTAAAGAAATCAAATCAGACACAATTGAAAGTTCTTACTTACCCAAGTTCAAGTTGTATTTGAAGATTATTGGACTTCTGTACATAGTGAAGCATGGTTCCATTACTCTAGATATCATTGAAGGTATCTTTAAGAAGACGTATATTTTCAATGACATTATATTGGCATCAAAACTACATGTTATCAAAGCTTTACCCAAATTGAATATAGCAGTAGTTTGGGTTAACATCTGGGACTTACAAAGTGGATCAGCTGCCAAGAACATTATCAACCAACAATTCAATGTTGGACAATACATCGCTACTATTTATGATGCAAACACAAACACCAGCATTCCACAGTGTAAGAACTGTTGGAAATTGGGACATTTGACACTGAATTGTTACTCTCACATGTCTAGATGCACAAAGTGCAATAGAGTACATCTTACCAAACATCATAGAGAGAAAGTATGATGTTGCAAAGAGAATAAGAATTCCAATAGATTGGCCACTATAGAAGAAAAGCCATGTCCTCATATCTTCAAATGTGCTAACTGTAAAGGAGACTATCAAGCAGACAATTATACCTGTCTATTTTAGTATAACTGTTTCAATAGGGATTAGCATAGTAGAAAACAACAGAAGCTCTTTTGAAAGTAGAGTACAAATAATGTAGAAATCCTGTTAGCGGTATATAGTCCTTTTTCTTTCTTTCTTTCTTTTTATTTTTGCTTTTTTACATGTTACTTCTATTTGAATGTATATAGTTATGAAAGTAGCTACTGCAGTCTGCTCTTGTATCCCACATAATAAATTGTTGATTAAAAAAGATATGTCACATGCTGTTGTGACTGTAACTGTGATAGTAGTTATGCATTGTCATGTTATTGTAACAGTCATGTGTAGCATTATATTATTCCTTCTTTACTAAGTTCAAAAATAAGAAAAGAGATAGAAGAATTAAAAATAAGAAAATAGAAAATAAGAGAGACTGAAATAAGAGAAGAGAGATAAAAAAAAACAAGTCTACTATCTTTTATTCTGACATTTATAGACTGCTAAAAAGTGTAATGTCTGGTAGAGGTCCTCAGTTTGTAGTAATATTACAAAATAAACTACTTACTTATTTGTGATATCTGAACTTTGAATAAACTATCAGAGGTATAGGAGTGATTTAGAAGTTCAAGAGAATAATAATAATGAAAAAAGATGTTAAGAATAATAATTAATAATAGTTAAGTCTAAAGTCTAACTCTTAAATATATATACAAAAGAATGATAGTTTGTGTGTAAGCTATTTTCATCATATAATTGATAACCATACCTGATGGAAGTTGATAGCTATCTTGATAGCTATCAGGCTAATTTTAGTGGATAACTAGTTATATTACTACATTGATATGTTTGTATTTTTGTAAGTACTGATTACTATACAATATATCACATATCATTAGAGATGGTTTGATGAGTGCTTTCTAATGCAAGTTACATCATGTGAATTCATCTAGCTTTTTTATAAAGTTATAGCCAATATGTTATAAGACAAGTGTGTGGACAGACTTCAGGTAGGGTTAGGGTTAGGACAGATATAGGACAGTAGTAATTATTAGTCTACAATGGATGGAGAGCACATGACCTGGAAGTCATGTGACAGAGGCTATAATGGTCTGGAAGGACTTAGGATCTAGAAGGATTGGAAAGAGTCTAGAGAAGGAGTTAGGGTTAGAAGTGATGTCAAGGGACATGGGTTCCTCATGGTATACATATGTATAGTGGAGATTAAAGGTATGACATCAGGGCACATGTAGGAAGCATGGTGGCCTTAAAGTAGACACATGGTAGATGAGTAATAGACTTAAGGGCCAGATAGATATTGTTGTAGTACAGACCAGGAGCCATATATATATATAGTGGATAATATAGTAAGGGCTTCTTGTTGAGTTCTCTTGTAATCCCCACTATAAGATAGCCTACTGAGAGCTTTGCTGAAGTCAGCATACTACGAGTGCCATTCCGGTGAGTGATTGCTACAACACAATAAAGATTTCTAATTACTAACAGTCTTATATCTTAGTAATCTGTTGTTACTTTTAGATATACTATATATATATAGATAGTCTTTACTTAGGGTTTTCCAGTATAACTTGGTTTGTAACAATCAGTCTATTAGTTGTGTAGATACAAGTTAAATAAAGTTTATGATAAGCAAACTTAACAAGAGAGTTAAATCAAATGCTAGATATTGTTATGATCTTAAACCTTTAGAGTTAGGTAAAAGAACAACTCTTGTATTGAGTAACACAAGAGAACTTGATAGAGAACTCTTCTACAAACTAGTCTATCTTATATAGCCCTATAGATGGTCCATGCTAATTACTGTGCACCTTACCCTAAATAACCATGTGTAGTTCATGAGGCCAACATGTGGTGTCCATATTGTATGATGTCATTTATTCTTGAATCTTCTACTAAATTCTCCTATGTCTTGTGATCTGTCTTGTGACTACACCATCAGGTTGTGACTGATGTGACAGTGTGACCAATCAGCCCTAACCCTAGTTGTTCCAAAAATAGAAAATAGAAAAATAAAACAGAATGAAAACAAAAATGAAAAGTAAAATAGAGAAAAACTAAGTCCACTGTTTGTGAACTTGACAGATATTCAGACAAAACTGTCAACAGCATTCCACCCTCAGATAGATAGTCAAACAGAATACATGAACCAGAAGTTGGAATAATATCTCTAGTTCTTTGTAGATTATAGAAAGAGAAACTAAGAAAGTATATGAATAAATATAATTCATACCAAAGAATGAAAAACTATATGAAAGCACTAGTAGAAGAACTGATAGCAAATAAGGTGCTGGAGAAACCATAAATGCATCTAATAATAGACTTTATCACAAATTTACTATTAGTAGCAGAAAAGAATGTAATTTTGGTAGTATATATAATAGATTGTTTAAAATGGCATATTTTGTAGTAACAATAGAGGGAATATTGATGAAAGAATTGATAAGACTGGTTAGAAACAATGTGTGGGAGTTACATGGGTTTCTAGAAAGTGTGATATTAGATAGAGGACTATAGTTTGTAATAAAATTAACAAAGAAGTTAAATAAAATATTGGAAATTGAAACAAAGCTGTTAATAGTGTTCTACCCACAAACAGATGCAAAAATAGAACAGATAAACTAAGAGTTGAAACATTACTTAAGATTTTTTGTATATTACAGATAAAAGAATTAGCCTAAATAGCTGGTTATAGTAGAATTTGCAGTTAACAACAAATTTCATATGGTAATTAAGATTTTACCATTTATAGCAAATTATGAAAGAAAATTGTAAATAAGAGCAGATATCAGAAAAAAAAGAGAAATATGAAAAAGATAACAGAGTTTGCAAAAGGAATAATAAAAGTATAAGAGAAAGTAAGAGGAGTATTAAAAAGAGTATAGGAAGAAATGAAGCAGCAAGAAGATAAGAAAAGAAAGGAAGTAGAGGTATAGAAGAAAATGTCAGACTATACACTATTGAAAAGGTTGTATTAACTAATACAATAAGTTAAAGCTACCAACATCAATAAACATACTGAACTGTCATATATATCACAGAGTGGTTATATCTGCCATAGTCATGGTTATACTATTATAAAACCAAAAGAAAGTTATAAAATATATTAGAACAAATAATGTTATATAGCATAGCTATAGTATGCTGACCTCATAAATAATATATATACTTAAGAGTAGGTTAGTTATTACTTAATATAAGAGTTGTGCTTTTATCTTATTCTAAAAGCTTAAGTTCATAATAGAATATATGCTTCTCTTAATACTGGTCTAGGTCAAAAGCCTTCCTCAATCTCAGTTTGTATGCTACTAACTACCTGTCTATTAATTGCTACTCTAAAAATTTGTATACTATTGCTTTTACAAAAAGAATCTCTACTCTAGATACTGTTCTAATAGCTTATGTTGCTACCCTATATGAACACCTTATAAACATATAGTATAAGCCTTCTACTTAAAAGATTACAAGTATTCTCAATTAATACTGCTTTCTTAAATAATAAGTAATGTCTAGATACTAGTCTGAGCTTGGTTAGTACTATCTACAACTGTCTATGCTAAGTAGCTAGCTTTTCTTTATGCCTGGACCCTGGCTTTAATAATAAGAGTAACTAGTAGTTAAGATGACTAATGATCACTAGTTGAGAATAAAAGAAAGAAAGGAGACTACATGTTGTAATGTTATTAAAGAGAGTCAAGTTCTTACTATTATAGTAACCACAAGTCAAGATAATTCAAGATTATACTTTAACAATAACTTAGATAGTAGCTTTAGTAGGAATTATAAGAGAAACTTGAGAAGAAGTTCTTGTTTTATTACTATATCATTTATAGAAGTATATTATGGGATGTGCTAGCTATAATTTATTCTAAACTATTTTCTTATTTTGAACTTAGGATTAGGATATAACATGACTGTCACAAACTGTCACACAGAAGGATACAGGAGGTTCTAGAACAATGATGTTATATAGCATATTCATCTTATGTTGATTTTATGAATAATATATGCCTTTTAGGATAGGCTAGGTTTGGTGTAGCATGGACTATTAGCCTGGCATATATAAGATAGATACTTAATACTTGGAACTCCATCGAGTTCTCTTGTGTAAACTCTATACAAGATTATTTTGTTGACTAATCTCTAAGTCTTTAATTGTAACAAGTCTTATATAAGAATAACATGCTATAGCCTTGCCTATTATTCCAGATCTTTCTACTTCTTTTCACATCATATAATCTTTTTTTTATTTTTTATTTTTTATTTTTTAAATCATCAATTTATTACATGGAGTGCGATGGCAGACTGTGGTAGCTACTTTCGTAACTATATACAAAAGAAACATACTAACATGAAGGTAAGAAAAAGAAGAAAAAGAAGA